>Ga0307510_10002979_pt1 | contig 19484 bp, 18 predicted proteins | sample 12_EM_MG_FD_207224 | JGI IMG/M metagenome (GOLD analysis project Ga0307510, IMG submission 207224) | Populus trichocarpa ectomycorrhiza microbial communities from riparian zone in the Pacific Northwest, United States - 12_EM | ecosystem: Host-associated > Plants > Roots > Unclassified | place...
TCACCCACCAAAAAAAAAAAGCAAGCGAGCTGGCAAAATACGGTTCCTCCGGCCCTGTAATTGGTCCTGTTGCGTGTCACAGACACGAAGGACTCGCGCTCGAGGTGCAATGCGTGGGCGTCGTTGTCATCGTGGTCTCTGCTGTGATGGTGGACTTCCACTGCGCAAAATGGCGGCGCAACTGGGGTTTTGTGGCAGCAGAACAGGAGGGAGTGGGCATCAAGTGGTGTACGACTCGGGCGATTGAGCAATGAGAACGCGATTTGAGGGTGAGTAACTAACAGGACAGTAACCATCATCAGCACCGAGCCTCGTTGCGTTGGCGGCGGACGCTTGTGTGGTACATCAACAATCAACATCAGGTGATGTCTCGACGACGTATGACTGTGGTACCGCATTTCGGTGTCATCCAACAGTCATCCAACTACAACAACCCTGTCACTTGATGCTGCTGGTGATACACGTTCGAACTGCTACACTGCTACTACTCGTGTTGTTCTGTTTTGTGGGCCCGTAGCTTTGGCAATAGCTTCGAATCCCTCAAAATATTAACCAACCGCGACTTGAAATGCAAAAATAATTGGTAAATCATCCAGATAGGACGGGTGAAACCTCCCTTTGTTCTATCCTATTGGATCCCTTTTTTTGAATGGCCCCCTTCATCTCATGACTATGATATCCGAGTCGGAAGCTACAACAGACCCCCGTTGAACTTCGCATGTCGAGCAATGGCGCTCACTTGTCTGGCACTGACAGGCTTTGCCAGCTCTTAGGACGGGCAATGCGATTAGGTGCCACAAACCTTAAATAATTTGAATGGCATTTCCGAGGATTGATGAGGATTGATGCGTATTGATGCACTGATGCCCTTTTGTTCAATCATTTCGTTATCGGGGCCCTTTTGACGTCGCAGGGTTTCACGGTGGGGAATCGGTAGCGACTTTCAGAGTGGTAATACCAGAGGGCTGGGCCTATCTCCCAGTGCTATATAATTTATCATCCCGATGGCCTCCGATCCTCTCACCCTCTCAGGTTACCACTAATCGTATTTTGGGGCATCCTCTCGTCGAGTTGTTGGTCATGAGTGACCCATTGTGCGAGCTACCTGGGTGCGTCCACTCCTTTGGTTGCTTGATCGTGATCTTGCCTGAGTTGAACTTACGTCGCTTGCTCATCGGCAGGTTCTGGACTGGCAATGCTATCCCTCTCTCAGCTTATGGTTCGTTCACTCTTACTCTCAAGGAAACGGTCTGACCCGTGAACCAAAAAGCAATTCTTTATTATGATTACTTCCTTACTTTGTCCAAGGAGGTCGATGGTTACTGGTGCGCGGGATCGCACACATGGGCGTCGATTTTGTTTCTGGTTAACCGCTACGCGGCTGTGCTGGGCCATTTACCTCTTGTTTATGTCATTTTAGAAGGTCCTTGCAAGACAATGGCAGGTCTCAATTTGTTTGGCCTTCTGGTGTCCTCTCATTTTGCCCTCTGCTAGAATACGTGAGTATTTGCCATCCCAACACTCATCCCCATTTGGCGCCGCCGTTGATCGCAAGCTCTACATGCCGTCGCTTAGTGCCTTGTACCACGACATACTCGTTGTTGTCCTGGCCACTCTGACCACGGGTGTGTTATATATTATTGTAGTTCACGCCCCAACTTACCAGTCGTATTGCAGTACTCCTCGCCATGAGAGTTTATGCTTTCTATTGTCGAAATAAGTGGGTCCTCTGCATTCTGATGTCCGAAGTCGTAGCTATACCATCGATCGCATGTGTATGTGCTACTCTTGAAAACCCTGGTACTTGCATGTTTATTTCTGTAGTGGTCTCTCACCCGAATATTGCCTGGAGGTACCCTTACCCACACACCGGAATCGTGAGTCCCACTCACCTTTTCGCTCTGCCTTTCGGGGCCCAGCTTTCGTGCCATCACCATTGACATCCAAACATTGATTTCATCAGTGCTTACCGTAAGCATACATCCCATGAAGTTCTAAAGTGTGTTCATCCTCCCCTCTGTCAGGAAGCCCCATGGTTGTGACTTTTTCGGGTCTCCTGGTCTTCGATTTCACCGTTTTTATCCTCACCGTCGCTCGTTCGTTACGTTTGTGGAACAACAGAGAGCCATTTCTCCGCCGTCTGTTTATTGACGGTCCGTTTATGACATACTCATGTCATTTCACAGCTGACGTTACGATTTCGTCCAGGCCTTCTCTACTCTGGGTATGTACTAGTAGCTTTTGGGGATCGCAACCGGCTGACCATACCGTTAGTGTAATATGTAGCCTTAACCTTCTCAACATCATCGTTCTGGTGCGTCACTTCCTCGACACCCTGTATTCCATCAATCTGATGCTGTTATGCTTTTCTTCGCCTCTAGGTGATAGAGGTAAATGGTGGAAATTCGGTAACTCCCAGTGGCATCCATAAAAGTTGACATGATAGCGCCGCATTCACTCGGCCACACCGATCTTCACAAGTGTGTATGTGATCTGAACCGCAGTTTCTTCGTTGATACCGATGATCCTTGTACAGACTAGCGGTGGTGATGATCTCGCGAATCATGATCAACCTTCGCGATCCAAAACTGCACGAACCAGCCGACAACGATGGGAGTGTCACTACGGCTTATGCTGGATATATCTCTACGGTCGTGCTAGGGGATACACTCTCTACCATGGTAGACAGCATGCCTGAATCAACTCCATAACTCATGCCGCCCGGGCTGTTGTATCCGATAGGTGGGCAATTGGCCCCACCTATCTTACATTAATAGAACCCTTGGACATCTAGCTGGGCTGTTTGAAAAGGGGACAAGAGTCGATGCGGGACGCTGAATGCATCCTCGAATCTCCCCCCAGCCCACTACCAGTGTCCTATGATACCTGGACCCACGTACCGATCTAATAGGCTCTGCTTGTGAGCCCGGCCCTGTCACCTGTCACCAGTCAGAGTGGCATGCGGCGTTCCTGTGTGCCTAGTCCCTTCCGATGCTGGCACGGTAAACAGGAGGAAGGATGTGTGCAGAGTCTCCTGCATACGACGAAGAGCATTGTGTGAGGATAATGAAATAGGGATGCCACAGTGGTGTTGGCTGTTCGTAGTCATCTATCTAGTCTAGGCTAGCGCCAGGAAAGGATCCTCGACCTTCACAGGCTGAATAACTCTCCCAAAGCGCTCAGCGATCGCGGTGGACATGCGCATGCGGTCGAGGGTGGTGTCGTTCAGACGTCTCCTGCTATATAGGCGACCAGTCGTCTTAGCTCTCTGATGTGTACCGTGTACGATCTGATCTGATGCGCATCATCAAATCTGTCATAATTGCAATACGCACTGCAGGTCTCTATAGAAAACAGACCGTCTGTTCGCATCAAGTTGGCTGGCCGTAGTCAATCGCTGCTGTGCCTTATTTATACCATCGCGAAAATGGTAAGCGAGGATAGGAGAGAATAATAAAAAATACATCCATATAGTAATAGTAATGGCCAAAAACAAATCGGAATCTCTGGATGCAGACGAATGTGCATCAGTTGAAAAGCCAACCATGTTCGAAACGAAAGCTGGTATGAATCATGATGTCGATGTCCACGGACCCGTGTATGGGTAAGTATTCTACGAAATGGCTGGAATTGGGGTAGATACTCGCTTCAGATAATCCCGCAGAGGTTCGATACAGCACAAACACACAAACGTGCTCGTCGTCGGCCACAGCGTCACTCTCCGTGCTCATATCTTCGCTGCCGTCACCCCAACGCGCTGCGTAGATTCTCCGTTTCTCCAGGAATGCCGCCATCACCACCCACCAAAGAAGAAAACAAGCGGGACGGTAAAATACGGCTCATCTGGCCCTGCAGAGGATCCTGTGTCGGGTCCTAGATACGAAAGGCGAGTGCTCGAGGCGCGAGGTGTGGTCGCCGTGGTGGTGGTGGACTTGCACTGCATGAGATGGCGTGACTGGAGTTTTGCAACCGCAGAAGTGGATGGCGATGGGTGAAGAACCAAAACATAACTCAGAGATCGGGGGCGGGTGCGGCGATTCTCAACGGATGAGATCTATGAAAGACCGTATGAGGTGAGCGCTGGTGAGCATTGAATGGCGTCCGATGATTGTGCGATAGGCGCCGAGGGCCCGGCTACAGTATTATCATCTTGGGCACATCTTGGGCACGCCGCTTACTTGATATATCAACACCAAGTGACTTCGATACCGTGTGGTGTCATCGTGCCACAACCCCGGCGCTGTTCCGTTTGTGGTGTTGTAGTAGCACTATTAATGTGGGTAACATGTGCCGCAAGCCTTAGGCAATTTGAATTACGTTCCTGAGGCACGAGGAGGTTTGGTGCCCTGATGCCCTTTTCACCCCTCACTTTTGTTATCGGGACCTGTTTGACATCGCAAGGTATCAGTCACGGTAGGGGTGTCACAATCTGAGGCCGATAGATTGGTGAGTTCGAGTGAGCGTGTTGGGTTGTTGTCTGTAGAAGACGACACAATAAAGTGTACTCATTAAAAGCACACGCAGATAGCACGAGAACTATGCATATTCACCTGTAGAAGATGACACAATAAAGTGGACTACTCTAAGTCAGCACAGGTATAATCTAGGAATATAAGTAAAGATCTCAATAACATTGGGCGCAAATGCAGATTGCATGAGAGCTGAGGTAGATGTCTTTATCTACTGGTTTATTTACATTAAGGACTAAGTGCCCCTTGAGCCTGAGCGGGCATTGGACGTACCAGTAGATTGACAAAAGTGTAAGAGACTAATTGGAAGTAAGAAACTATGTGACACGATAGCAGGATTTGGGGGCGTGCACCGATGTTCGGGATTTTGGGATGCATAAGACCTAATCAAGCGAGGTCCGGACCGCCCGAATTTCCGTTCCTCACTTCCGACGAGCGAGTTTTTTCAGAGTCAGAGCGGTACTGAGCGCCGGGCCAATCTCGTACCTATATAATTCATTTTTATCATCCCAATGTCGAGACGCTCCTGCCCACCCCCTGCAGACAACGACCCAGGGTGCTCACTCGAACTCACCAATCTATTGTGACATCGCCCTCTCAGCCTGGCGCTCAGATCGTAATCCAGGGCGTCTTCTTTGTTGGCCATGAGTGAACCGTTGTGCGAGTTGCCTAGGTGTGTGCACCTTTCTGGTTGTTTGACCGTGATCTTGCCCGACTTACGTCGCTTGTTCAGATTCTGGAGTGGGAACATTTCCACTATCGCGGCCTATGGTCCGTTCATATCACTTCTCAAGGAAATGGTCTGATCCGTAAACCAAAAGTCATCCTTTATTATGATTACTTCCTCACCTTGCCCAAGGAGGTCGAAGGTTACTGGCACACGGGATCGCACTCATGGGCGTCGATCATGTTTCTGGCCAACCGCTACGTGGCTTTGCTGGGTCATTTACCCCTTTTCTATGGTCCGTTTGCGAACCCTTGTACGGAAAAAGTAGGTCTCAATTCCTCGGCCTGCCGGTGTTCTCTCATTCATTCTTCTGTCAGCACATGTGAGTCGTTGGACCCCGACGCCCATCCCTCGTTGGGGCTGCCGTTGATCTCAGGCCCTACAGACTATCAACTAGTGCTGCGTATCATGGCATACTCGTGTTGGTTCTGGCCGCTCTGACCGGAAGTATGTTTCTTGTCGTCCCAACTCATCGTTGAACTCATCAGACTGACTGTGTCGCAGTCCTTCTCGCAATGAGAGTTTATGCTATGTATTATCGAAGTAAGTGGGTCCTCTGTGTTGTGATATTCGAAGCCGCAGCTGCAATATCGGTCGCATGCGTGAGTTCTGCACTTTATAACTTTATAATATTTGCATGTTTATATCCGAAGTGGACACTCATCCGACTATTACCTGGAGGGGCCATTTCACAGAGTCCGACACCGTGAGTCCCCCATACCGTGGTCCCCAGCTTCCGTGCCATCACGATTGACATTTGCTCGAAAACTGGTTTTATCAGTGCTTACCGTAAGCATACATTCCATGGAGTGGTAAAGCGCCTTCATCCTCCATCTCGTCAGGGAAACCTGTGGCCGTGGCCTTTTCCGGTCTCCTGGTCTTCGATTTCACCATTTTCATCCTCACAATGGCTCGCTCGTTCCATCTGTGGAACCGTAGAGAACCATTTGTTCATCGGCTATTTATCGACGGTGAGTCCATGACGTACTTCATACCATTTCACGAGCCGACACTGATTTCGTCCAGGCCTTCTCTATTATGGGTATGTACTAGCGTCTGCAGGATACCGCAATGGGCTGACCATACCGTTAGTGTAATATGTAGCCTTAACCTTCTCAACATTATCATTCTGGTGGTGCGTCACTTCCTCAGTACTCTGTGTTTCTGTCAGTCTGATGCTGCTGTGCTTTTGCTCTGTCTCTAGGGGATCAAGGTAAGTACTGAAAATCTATCAGCCCCCTGTGGCATTCATAAAATTTGACATGATAGCCCCGTATCGACTTGTCCACACCGATCTTCACAAATGTGTATGTAATCACTGGTCTGAATTGCAGTTCCTTTGTTTATCCCAATGACCCTGCATAGAGTGTCGGTAGTGATGGTCTCGCGGATCATGATCAACCTGCGCGACCCAACACTGCATGAACCGGCCGACAACGATGGGACTGTCACTGAACCTAACGCTGGACCCGTCTCTACGGTTGTGCTGGAGGATCTCTCCACCACGGCGGGAACAGCGCCTGAACCCAGTCCATAACCTCATGCTGCCTGGTGTGTTGTACTCAACTTGAATTAGTTCCATCCGTGTTGCACTGACATCTATGACGGAACGTCTAGGCGTATAACTGAGCAGTTTGGAAAGGAGTTGAAGGAACTCACGGGAGTCGATTCTGGACACTGAAATTAGCCTCGGATCTACATCCGCTCCGGTCTACCCCACTGCGGGTGCCTGGTAAAAGATAGGATTACGTATCGACGTAATCACTGACGGAGTACTAGGTTCCGCCAGCGAGGGCCGCGATGCGGCTCCTGTCACTCAATCCGTGCGGCGTGCAACGTTCCTGAGTTTCGAGTTCCGTCTCATGTTGGGGGACAGTATTCAGGGGGGGGGACATTTGCGGGGTCCCATCCACGAGATGTAGTCAGAGGGCCCCATAATATCAAAGATAGGATAGAGTTGTCACAACGGGTTTGTGTCTTCATAGTTACTACTCCTAGTCTATCAGCGTGCCCGCGTAAATACACATAGCCCACTTGTAACACGGTTGAGAGAGGATCCTCGAACTTTGCAGGCGCACCGACACTCCCGAGGGCACTCGATGATTACAGCAAATGTGCACATGGGCCAGAGGTGGGGTCCTACCACTGTATGGCACCATCCGTGTGGATCTTCTTTAAGCCCAATGTTGTTGACTACATTCTGATGCACATCATCGAATCAGCAACAGCTGCCTGCTTCAGTACGTGAAAAGAGTAGGCCCCCCCATCACTTGTCCGGATCAACATTGTTGATCATGCCCGGTACAATCAATGCCGTTCGCCTGAGCCACTGGCGTGCCAAATGAAATCCCCTTCGATTGAACGCCCTGGCCACGCAAGGGCCGCAATCATTCGCCAGCTTGCGGAAGTTTACGGCAGGCTCAAGGGAGAATAACGGCCAAAATTATAAGATCGTGGCCGGAAAGAAGAAAACTTGAAATGCTAGCTAGATGTAGAAGAAGGCCCACAAATTGAAGTTGGTCATGAGGACGATACTATTTTACGCCACTCTATAGCTCCGAGTCCGGTTCTAGGCTAGCAAGGCACCTACCCAGCTGAACATGGAATTCGAAACACCCCTTGCATGCTCGCTCGCACCCCTGCGTATAGCAGTACCGTACCTCTGCGTTTGTCGGCCGATGGCGTTGCCTCCTGATGTTCCTTAGAGCCACTGCCGTGATTGAGGCGTGGGCTGATTGACAAGCCACATCATAAATTTTACCTGGCAACGACAGCTGCGGGAATGGGCATCGCACTCAGCCTCATGCAACCCGGTCCTGGTACGAGAAGAATGGACTTGGAACGCAAGACTGGTCACGGTGATATTGAATGAGCGGACGGAGCTGGGGTTAACGAGCGTACGTCGCTCTCTGACTGACAAGCGCCTGACTCGCCATTTTTGTACGGCACATCAATGAAATTAATCAAATTCCGGGTGGGAACCGATGTCTCCGGCGTGACAGACAGGAGTCCCTTGTTCTCTTTTTCTCTCCCGGTTCACAGTAGGGTCTTGGCGAGATGCACGGGTGAGGACTGCGATAAGTGATTATGTAATTACCAACGGTTTGTTTTTGATCTGAGCGGGGACCTGAAACCTCCTCAATAACATGTACATTTTGAGCTGAGGTACTTTTTCAAGGTGGTCTAATTCTTTGGGCGGCCAAGCACTCTAGCAAGTAGGGGATAGTTTTTTTGTACAGTTTTGAATTATTTGCTAAAGAGTACAAAGGTAACCGGTAAAACACCCTTCTTACGGCACCGACTCGAGTAGACACTCAACAAACATCGGGCCTAAGTTAGCTCGGAAGAAGCCTTCCATATTCTGCACTCTATCCTGGCACCCCTTTTGATTGACTTACAGCCTACCAATCTTGTAGCCGAGTGTGTTCGCTGGCGTCGGTTCCGCCATACCGTGACAGTGGCTGGGTTCCGATCCGAGATCATGCCAGGGCCCAGGGACCACCACAACTCAACGCTCTCGGCCAGAGTGTTTCACACTGGCCCCTCCCTTAGCTAGACATATTGGGGCATCAAGAAAATCCTCCCAAGTTAGCGAGTGGTAAACTCCTCTAGCGAAAAACCATGCTGGGATAGCTGGGATGTCCAATTATCTCTCCCCAGTGCTATTCCGAACCGAGCCCACGCAGCCATCGAGCATTACGACGGAGCTGCGCAAACTACTCTATTCTCATGGTCTCCGATACAACCATCGACCTGGATCCATACATATTCGTTATAGCCACCTGAATTCCCCCAAAATCCTCTCAGTTGTTTCCCACAGTTCCTTGGCCAAGTCCTCTCTCCTTGCATCCTCGCTCGCTTCCTCGATGACGCCATATGGAACTAGATACTTCCCTTTGTAGTTGTCGCGGTCTTCGCCGACTTTGCGTGAGGCTGCCGCCCACGCGGGTGTATATCCGCCGTCGTGCGGAGAGATGAAGAAGAGCGAGAATCCCCAATTGACCATTTTTCCAAGGGTCAGGGACGTGAAGAGCTTGACGTTTCCCTCTGTTCCGTGTGATAGCGGATTGACTCATGTCATTCCTCGCAGTTCCCAGCCTGGCACAAAAGTGGAAGCGTACCTGACATGACGTTCCCAGGATGTACGGACATGACCGTAATGGGTGTCCTCTCCGCATCGAACCGGCGTTGCAACTCGTTTGTCCAGAGCACGTTCGCAAGTTTTGTGTAACCTGCCCAGGTCCCGATCCCTTTTCTTCAACGAATAACTCTTGTAGGTCGGAAGAACGGGCTCTCACCATAGACGTTTGTTTTTGGCTTGTACGTGCCCGAAAAGTCATTGTTGAATGCCTCCAGGCTGTCATACGTCGGATTCGGTACCCATCGATGCGCCACCGAAGCCACCTGCCCATATGAATTAAGGCGCGGCTCTGCTACCTGCATACACCGCACATCACGTACGTTAACGATCCGCACGTCCGAGTCAGGTTCAAGCGCAGTCCTCTCCAGAACCGGCAAGAGCGTCTTTGTGAACAAAAATGGGCTTATATGGCTGCGGCCCGATCAGGACGGGTCAACGTAGATTCGCCAGGATGAAATGAAAAAGCTGATGGCGTACTTGATGACCATGCTGTCCGAAATACCATCGGCGGTTCTTCCATATTCGCTCAAGATCCTAATTGTGTTTTACACGCGAAACACAAAAAAAGTCAACGCAGAGAAACGACACGTCGGAACCGGACGCACTTGGCGGCATTATTCACTACGGCACGAGAAAGTAGTAAGCGATCACCCCAACCCACGCAAAAGAACACAACAATGCGGTCGGTCTTTTAGCCACCCACGTACCAAGTATGTCCAGTCTGCTCTCCCTCTTGAGGAACCACTCTGCGGCCGCCCTGGCCCTATGTGGGTCCGTTAGGTCGATCGGAAGCCATACCAGCTGACCCGGGTGCTCCCCCATGCCCTCCTCTTCCATCCGCACAATCGCATGCTCCGCCTTTTCCTCGCTCCTGGCCGCAATGTACACCTTCGCGCCGCGCCTCACGAGGTGGAGCGCAATGTACAGACCGATGCCGGAACTTTGAAAGCAACGGTTTCCCAAACAGAAGGGGTAAAAAGTGTTTCATCAGCGAGTTTGTCGTGCGTGCAGCCAGCCACCAGCGCCGTGAAATGGGGGCAGGGTGATAATCAAGGATGACGATAACGCACTTGGCACCGGTGACGATGGCCACGTGGCCGTGCAAGTCGAGCAGGTCTCGATCTGGGGAGATATTGGACGCAGCACTTCCCATGGTTGCAATGACGAGAGTGCAGGAGCCGGGAAATCTGTGTGTACAATTTACACAGCGCTGCTTCGCAGGAGCTTTATGGCATGAAGTACTCGGGTCCGAGGTTATTCGAAACCGATTCGATTCTTTGCATTAGTCCAGCCGAATTAGAGCCGAAACTGATCCTGTGTAGTTGGCAGGACCAGCCTTCATTTAAAATACGTAGAAACGTTACGCCCTAAAAATATTGACCAACTAAATGCACTCACACAACACCAATAACCGTGACCGAGCACTGGCAAGTAAGTCACTCCATTGATAAGCGCCCAGTGCAGAAAACAGTTGTGTTGGTTAATGACAAGGCGCTCAACTTGAACGACAAAGTTCCAGAGAAACAGAAAACTTGTGAAAAGCATCAACTCGTCACACGCGTCATCTCCGATACAAGCACTTTTACTGTTACGAAAGCTGAAGTGCTTAGTGGGCAATCACACAGTTCAGCTAGTTATGGTAGGCATCCTGGCGCATGGCTCACTGACATTTTGTCACGTTCACATGCACTACACTATACTAATTATGCTCAACTACTGAGGGGTGAATCCCACAGTTGTATACAAGGCGACGCAATATAGGAGAGAAAAAGGATGCGGGACCAGTGACAACGACAGGCAAAGAAATGAGGAGTATCGAGGTAACGTACGTATGGCAGTGGAAAGAGTGGATGTGAAACGACGTACGGAGCTGATAGGATCCATGTGGATGACGACTTGGGCGAGACATGTGCTGTCCATGAAGAACAGTGTACAAGTAAACAAATACAACATTTACAAAGCGCGCAAGTAAGACCGTTGGTTGAATTTTACGTGACACGGCACAAAGCCATGGGGACACAAGGCAATCTGTGTGTAAACGAAAACCAAATACGAGAGCAGATGAGACAGAAACAGGAGTGAAGGACAATTCACCCGCTTCCGGAGCGGATCTTCGTGCCGATGTCATAGGCGACCACGTCGTGAGCCATCGCAGCATCGACCTTGTCACCTCCGTGTTCTTCGCCACTGTATGCACCGTAACTATCACCGGAATGGGGGAACGATCCGAAAAAGGGTGTAGAAGGGCTTAGTGTGGATGGTGTGCGTGAGGACGCGGACGACGATGAGTTATAAGTGAGCGCCGGAGAGGGTATGAGGAACGGCGAGTCTGCAACCGAACTATGTGGCTGAATGAGCTTGAGGTCCGAGGGGAGCGTATCCGCCTGGCGATTGATAGACAGCTCGCCCGAGGGAATCCCGACAGTAAGTTTCCCTAATTGTCCTCGATTCCCAACTCCAGTGCCAGGGGGGAGATTGGGAGAAAGGATACCGTTCAATCGCAAGTTGACAACTCCCGTATTGTGAGCCGTGTTGGAACCGCCGACAGTAAAGTGGGGAGGTAGAGTGGTAGAACGCATGTGGGCCGCGAGATTGTGTTGTTCCTCGCGCTGAGTAGACAGTCGACGGTCGACACTATTAGAGACCAAATCAAACGAATTAGACGGGCGAATGGTGTTATCCTGATCGCCGATGAGATTCGGGTTGCTATTGTTCTTCAGACTACTGTCATTAGTTGCAAGACTAAGAACTCTGGGGTTGATCATACTGGCATTGCCAGGTTGTTGTTGAGAAGAGGGTAAAGGCAGTGATTGAGGTTGTTGAGAATTGTGTGACTTGTTGGCATGATAATCGTTTGCAATTTCGGAGGGCAATAAATCGGCCGACAGACGAGAGGAGAGCGTTGAGCTATATGTGTAAGACTGGTGAAGGCGAGACACCGGGCCACGAGGAACAAATTCCTTGGCAACATGTGCAGGTCGAAGACTGACATTATTCAGGGACCGCGAAAGCTCCTCTGTTTGGTCGGCGAGAAGAGATGGCATCTGGATGGGACCCCCCGACACCGAATGGGTGTTTTGAGAGCCATACAAAGCTCGCTGACGTGCGTCAATCTCTGATTGCAGACGTGCTTGCAGAATGAGCTGTTGCTCGAGTGGCGTGAATCCATTTGCGCCAGCGGTACGAGAGAGCGTAGAAAGATCTATCTCGCTTCCCAGAGCAGTAGGAAGCTCACCAGGGGCCAATTCATTGCGCCCGTAAAGGCGAGCAGGAGCGGATTGTGAGGTCGTCAAGGGGCCGTTTTCAAATCCTGGCTGGCCCTGGGTTATGATGGGGTGAGGAGGAAGCTGGCCGTGTTGATGATGTACGCTAGAAAGGTCATGGACACCGACCGAGGACGGAGCGGAGAGGTTGGTGGGATGCTGCGACACTCGGAGGTGACCTTGTATTTGTTGTCCTCGCAAGTTGAGCAAAGCGGCCTGCGCCATCGTGAGGCGGGCTGGCGAGGGGTCATCCCCGCGACCCGATCGTTCCGAGCGCTATACATATTATACATATAAAGTGGCAGAGATTGTGAGATATGAACACGTACTCGCAACTCTCGTTGCTCGGCAGAGTCTGCATAGCGTACCGAGATTCGGCTTCCGGGATCATTCCATCCTCTAACCATACGTCCATGAAGACGCTTGATGACTTCATCACACGCAGAGCGTGTCTCTAGCCTAACAAGATATCAAATTGGCGTGTTGAATTGCACATGCGACCGACGAACCTAACGAAGGCAATGGTCCTGGGTGGATGACTGAGCCTTGTCTGGAAGAATCGACTACTTTTGATGGTGTAAGGAGCCACTAGAGCAGCCATAGTCTAGGTTTTCCGAGAAAAAAAAAAATTCAGGACGAAAACAAAACGAGTACTCATAAATACATACAGGCTCGTCCATTTGCAGAGGAAGCCCCTCGACATAAAGGTTTGTGCTTCCCTCGTCTTTGAGTCGTTCCATTCGTGACTTGAAAGTGTCGCCATCTGTTCCAGACGATGAAGACTGGGAAGACTGTGTCCCAGAGGACGTGGCGGATGCATAGCGAGTGCCTGGGATGGGGTGGAAGTTCTAGAGTGCAATGTGACTGGGGGCTGACAAACAGGGAGAAAAATTGCCTGCCTTGCAGAACGACGGGTGGAGGTTTCGATACCGCCTAAGGGCCTCAATACACTTCCTAGCACTCTCGATCGTTTCGTATCTGATGAGAGGTTATAGAAACCACAGAAAAAGCTTGTGGTGGGCTATACGCACAGAACAAAGCCATATCCCCTGAATAAGGGGAAGTTGAATGAACGTGATCATCATGGATAATCAGAATACACGTACGAGGGGCGATCGCTGACGTGGCGGGTAAATGTCCTTACACTGACGACGGGACCGAAGTCCTTTGTGAGCGCATACAGCTGCTCCTCCGGAAAATTTGGCGGGAGGCCATTAATGTAGACATTGGGTACGCGCAGCTCGCTTGAGTCGGCTTTAGACACAGCAGTTCCACAGGGCGGCTCAGGATCAACTTGAACCCCGGGAAGCGAATGGGATAGAGTGGCCGGTGGCGTCGGTGGCGCGGCGGCTTCTGTGAGACTGGCCACCGGAGAACCAGATGATGTGAGTTGTGTAGCTGTAGTAGTCACGCCAGAGGATCTAGGAGGGGAAATAGGAGGTTGAAGGGGACTGGAAGAGGAAACGGAGTGGGGAGAGGAACGCGGATGAGAGACGGGGATAGAAGGATACGAGTCAGTTGTAGGGGTTGAGGGTGTTGGAAGTTCCATGGTGGGCATAGGTAATGAGAGGTTTTGATCTATGCTTCCTAGAAGGGTGTAGCGCGCGGACAAGAATATTGGAGGATGTGGAGAGAATAGGAATATATGCTGCAGATGTGGGCAGAGGCAGAAAGGAGAGGGAGGAGGGGGGTTGTAGGTGGGGAGTCATTAGTACTTATAACGGGTGGGTGGGGCGCCAGGCGAAGAGCGACGATGGACGATGAACGGTTACATTACAGGGTCCGCGGACGTCGAAACATGTGTTATCATGAAAATTCGTTTTCGGATGCTTGATCCACTTCTGGTGTACTCTCCCTTCAACAGAAGCACGTTGCACGTCAAATAAAAATGTTAGAAAAGGCTAATTCCTTACCGCTCTCGTCTTTATGCATAAAGGAAGCACCGGCCTTTGATCGTCTCCCTACGCCGATGTGGAACGGAATGAATGAATGGCGCGAGCATCATGGCCATATCCGCCGGCTCAGAGTTCATGTCGCATCTCGTTACACCAGCTCTCTCAAGAAAGACGAGACGTAGAGTGTCTTGGTAATCGGAAAGGACCCGACGACGCGTTTGCTGATACGTGGTGACAGCGGTACCAGAGAACACTCCTCTGTTCTGGGCTTGACACGACTTGCTGACAGTCTGCGAGTCAAATGCCAAATCTGTGTCTGGGGGTAAAACTTGTACGGGAAGTAAAGAGGGTCTCCAGTCGCGGTACGCCAGGATATAAATGGCAAGATGACCATTGGTCCCGTCTTCAAGCGCTCGTGTTCGACCTATTTAGGAATATTTATTTTATGGGTCCATATTTACGGGCTGTGTATTCGTGTGTCCAACTTATTTTCTCCTGTGATCGATGGGTCCTCGTGGACCCCCAATAAATAACTTTCGACCCCCGAGTACGCCACCTGAGCCCCGCCTCGCCCTGACATGTCGGGCTCGTATATAATCTATGGTTTGTCGGACTCGGTCTGGAAAACCCGTCTCCTAAACCTCACCCTCTTTACTATTCTAACAGAGCACTCTACACTATTCTCGCAATGAATGCCTTTCGCGCTTTCCTCGGTCGTATATTTTCCCCTCCGGCCGTCGCCTCGGACCCAGAGGCCCAGCATAAGCGGTCATTCATCGCAGGATATCAAATACCCGCTCCTCTTCGCTATTGTGCCCGGGGCACAGTAGCCTCGCTTTCGTTCACCTCTCCCACCCAACCAGCGGTGGATCAATACTTCGCGGTCCCCCAACCGACTCTGCACCCAACACCGCCCCCCACCCATGAGCGCGGGCCAACGGAGCCCGAGAACCGCTCCGCCACGGACTCAGATACGGTGTTGGCTTGCCGCCGTTTCTACGTGGCCGGAATCGTCGTCGCTCTCATTGGCGTGACGTTCGTGTTCGTGACTACCATGTGCTCCGAATCCTGAACATCCCTGAGCGACTCAAATTCCAAGTTACATTCTCAAGTCTCAATACTGTACCGTACTGATACCGTAGTCGTTACCGATCTTCTTACGTTTTACATTCATTCTGCATTTCATACACACGCTCACTACCTACTTACTTCACGAAAGTTCTGTCTTACGAAGCACCCGTCATGTATTGACCTTCTTGTTATGTACTCACATCAGTAGCACACAATTGAATTACAAGATCATTTTTACCCACGATCAAGATAGCCTGCATCGACCAACCTTGATAAGTTCACCAGGCTCGGATGCCAGTCCTTTGTGCTTCCGGTAACAGCACTCGGTTGGCAGACTCTGCGATTTTGGGGTCACGGGTAGGGGGTAGGCGATCCCTTATTCCGGATATGATTCAAACCTTCTGAATTATGGCAGGCTGATCAGTCCCATAGCCTCAAGTCAAGTCCTCTTGCCCGTCGTCCTTGTCCCCAACGAGTTGATCAAACGCGACGCTGAGATGCGTTTGTTATCACCCTACCCCACAATGGCCTTGGCAGAGGCGGAAATTCCAAAAGCACTCGGGGTATACCGACAAAACGGCGTCTGATTCCAGTACGCTGGCACTTATAAATGAGTAATCTGAGAAGTCACAGCAAAATACAGTACAGGACCGACTTACTTCCAGAAGCGCGACACTTCCATCATACATCATTCAGCACGAGCTTGTTCAATCACCCTCTGAACACAGCGAGCCAGACCTCTGGGTATCCGTATGAAACGCCGGTGCTAGTAGTATCTCGTTCACTTCGATTTCAGAAAAGAGGGAGCACAGCATTGACAGTCGTACGCCGTCGCTGGCACCGAATCATTATGGAAGAACCCCAAGTCGGCCCCAGAACCAAAGTCGCACAGTTTTCTGTGGAGCGCGGAGGAGAACGAGCATATCAAGACCCAAGGGTGCTCGCGATTTGCCAGAATGCCTGTCGCCAGTTAGGTTTCAAGCTGGATTCCATTACCGTATACCCACCCGAGCTCTCACTGACCAAATAAAGTAGAGACCGAGCAGCTACATTGGATTTGGACAGAAAGTTCAACGGAATCAACTTATCAAGCTATCAAGCTATCGAATAATGACAGCATTGCCACCGTTCATAAAAGTGGATCGGGAGCACGCGGCAGTGGCGATCGCGGTGGTATTAAATTAAATACCGATCTTCCACTTTGTGATGCTCTCGCCGTCGCGTTGCTGCCAAGTCCAAGGCCACGGTGTGAGGGCTGCCATAGATTCATCCTGGTTCTAATGCGAATGCGGTCAATAGAACCCGGGATTAGGTCCACATCAAAGGCATCACTCACTCATCAACCAACTGTCCGTGGGTATCGTGGGAACATCAGCGCGCTTAGATGAGCCCAGATCCAATCTACGTCATGACACGATGTGACCCTCAAAAGGGCGCTGCCCGTGAGTCAGGGACGATGCAGCTGGAAGGCAGCTCAACCCCATCAACTAGGACTAACTTTGAGGGTGGATAAGCTCAAAGAGCAGGTATCATACAACAACATAAGGGAACGGGCGATACAATCAGGACATCATCCAATGCATCCTCGGACGTAAGCTGATAACACCCTCATGACGACGAGAAACTCTTCTCCTCCAGCTCAAGCTCCCGGCCCTCCTGCGTGAGCGCACATGAGCGACAACATAACGATGCGAGGCAATCGTCAGTGCTCTCCCCACGAATCTCATAGCGGTTGCGGATGTCCGTCCGGCTTCCCATCTGAGCGCCTCGTAAAAACTCGGAGGTCGACGCAACGGAGCCTGTCCACTGATCCGACATACCTGAAACACCCAGTAGAAACAGGGCACGGCCATGCAACAGTAAATGCGACAGTCTTGGCTGAACGTGTCGCCTCCGCCCGCGAGAGGAGCGTTATGACGATGCAAATGGCGTAAACGCTGCCTGTTCTGGCCGTAAACGACGCAAGGACAAAACGTCGCCCAACAACCTAGAAAAGAATAGGGATTCAAGTCAGGCGTTACAAGCGATAGGCATATCGAGTTGGCCTTGATTACAGAGGCGACGCGCGGCGAAGCAGTCCAACAAGCCATAACTCCAATCACGCAACCCGTCCCCTCCGACCTCGCGATTCAGCGCGTTCTTGTTCCCTCCCGCTTTCATCGGCGCTTTCATCGGCGCGACCGCCTTTTTGCCCGGCAAGAAGAGCCACCCATCAAAATAAAAAAAAGGCACGTGATTAGGCGTGAATGACAACTACGCACCCGAGGCGGGGAGCTGACAGGGTTAGACCTGTGAGGCCTGGTTGTTGATGGCATGCCGGTGGTTGAGGGGAGCGGCGTGAGAAAGGTAGGTAGGAATCGCAAGGCTTAAGACGAGTTGCGCCAGAAGCCCCGTGTTCCTTATATGCCCGATCCAAGGACAGCGCCCGGTCATGCACACGGATAAGTACGGGGGTACATTCCTATTCCTTGCTAAGTGGGGAACCCCTGTGACAGATTTGCAACCCAGAGGCGTACGGGATGATGCGGAGACGTTTTAGGCATACTGCTAAAAAGCTCTAAGACCCCAATGATCAGACCACGTGCAGGGGGGTGGAGTGCGTGGTCAATATCACCATACTATGCGAACCTCCTCGCCTTCTTCGATGTTCTTCGCGAATCCGACTGAATGATCCCCTGATGTATTATCGCAGGTTCTTGCGATAGCGTCAACGTTTGCCCGTAGTGCTGCTATGCTTTCCCATGAGGACCCCTTGCCAAGCCATTGTGGAGTGTAAAATATTTAAACACCGCCCCCAATCATGTCCTGTTACTTCCAGATTTGATAACATCACCTTCAGACCCGTTGACCGACTCGTTTCAGATGATCGTTTTCAAAAAGTTGTCGCTTTGCCGATCTTTTGGCGTTAGCCGCGCTCATTCCTGCTCACACCACCAGCAACATGACGTGCGACATTGGTGAAACATTTCAGCTTGCACCACCAACAATTCCCTAGATTCCCCAACCCGTGCTCAATAAACTTCATCATCCAAACCCTTTATGTATTGATTGGCGAATACTTTGTGGCATAACAAAAGGAAATATCGAAAGGACGGACAAAACGCTAAGTGGCTGACATCGGAACTTCGGTATAATGCCAATCCCGGTAGTCGGCTGCGGCGGCAACAATACTTCGGCGTCTTTTGTCCGCCAGAACCTGGGATACGTCAAGTACCTTGTTCGTTCGACCTGACTATCGTAGACATGAGAAAGTAAAAGTGACAATAATAAAAGGGCGCAGCGGGTTATCTCTCTTGTTCTGCAGGTTGTGTGCCAGTGGGGGCAGCCACGCAGTGTCCATGTGCGACTTAATATGCTCGCTGAATTACGGCACATAATTGACCTATAACGTCAACAGTGATTGATTCGTGGACAGGTCGCCCTTGCTCTTGTCCGGCACTACATCACAGTCGCCTTGAAGCTGGCCATGTGATGGCCCCAAGACAAAGCGTGGGTGTCGCACCTCCCTCGAATAGCCTCAGTGCCTGGGCCTTTATAATTGATAACCGCCGTCACGTCCACTCACGCCCACCTTCATGAGCGCCACCGCCGCCGATGGACCTCGAGGCGGGCCAGCCAGAGATAAAGACAAGGGTAGGCCATTCAGTTCGAGGGGCACCCAGTTTGGAGCACTTGTAGACTCCTACTTGTTGCGCCGATCTGGTCCTGTGTCCGAGTTGGCCGATCAAATGTCATCTGGTCTTGGCTCAGATGTGGTGTTCGTCCTTGGACATTGGTATTATGCAAAGGTTTTGTTGATTCGCACGCGCGTGCGTCTGTTGGAACGTTCCAAGCGCCACGCAAACAGACAGATCCGTGTTTGGGCTCATTTATTTGAAAGCCGCACCAGTGTTTCTTACATCGTCCCTAATGCCCCCT
>Ga0307510_10002980_pt1 | contig 19481 bp, 14 predicted proteins | sample 12_EM_MG_FD_207224 | JGI IMG/M metagenome (GOLD analysis project Ga0307510, IMG submission 207224) | Populus trichocarpa ectomycorrhiza microbial communities from riparian zone in the Pacific Northwest, United States - 12_EM | ecosystem: Host-associated > Plants > Roots > Unclassified | place...
AGACTCTGCGTATTTGTAAGGACTTGCCTTGAGTACTTATGGGTAAGTGTTTAGAGTCTACCTTTAGTTATAAAGGTCGCACAGTTACATTAGTGCAAAGCTAAGTTAAGACTAACTTAGATAGTATCGCAGACTCTAGGTGCTTGACTTAGAGCGCAAGGGAATTACTTAGAGGGATAGGAACGGGAGTGAACACTCTAAGGAGCTTTAGGTCCTGTATTGACAAAGAGACCAAGTCTGGAGAGTTGGGGCTCTTCAGGAGGTCTTATATACATGAGCTACCTAGTCATCTATCTAGTGAGTCAAGGAATGCGTAGCAAGCCTTGGTAATGGATGAGTAAGTAATTACTAAGGTAAACTATCATATGCAAAAGAGATTACAGTCCGCAGTAGAGAACTGCCTCACGCGTTAGAGATATACCGAGAGGTATGACTCTGAATGAGTCGAAGTGACTTGTACAGTATGGCTGATGTAATGCATGGGAGTAGTGGTCGGAATAGGAAGGGTACTGTGGCTGTAATGTAATTAGTACACATTAAGTGATAGCTGCTATGTATCTAGATAATGGGTAAGTCCGAGAATGCAGGAAAGCGGGAATGTGGACTGGGGATCGTACTAATAAGGAAGGAGAGCTGATATAAGCAAATGTGTGTTGTTAAGTGGTACTTAACTGCGTAAATGCTTGATAAATCAAGAGAGCTGTAACATGACTCCCCAATCAGGTCTGAAATACCGTAAGCGATCGAAATCGGTTAAGGCGTCTTAAGATCTTCAGATCTGAGATTTATCTAAAATGAAATGACTTAATGTCATAATGAAATCAGCTTAAGTCGCAGATGATATTGTAACAAATCTGGTTTAAGTAAAAGCGATCAATGCTTAAGATTTGTAAGTGATGGAAGTTTACTTAAGTATCATTCGAGGGAGATGAATGACACATGTTTATGAAATCGGAATAGAGACTGGACAAACAGGTAATCCAACGGAAAGAGACAAATACTTTGAGACACGTAAAGTAATAACAGAACGGAAAGTAAGTGGTAATAACCAAATTAAGTATGAAATGCATCAATGATGGGAGTAGAGAAAAGAGAAGTGAAGGGTTACTTGAAAGTTAAACCCTTATCGTAATAGTACAGTTAAGATGGAACTAGAAAAGTGGAAATCTAGTCGTAAAGGAAATAAAGGAAAGTCCACAAGTTGAGTGTGGACAGGAACAGGCTGTGGCGTAAAGGAAGGTACCATACTGCTACACTAAGGTAGTCTGTATAGTAAGTAATATGCTTGGTTAGGTAAACAAGTCCAAAATGCTAAAGATAGCGATATTGGTAGGTATTACCTATTTGAAGTGAAAAACCTTCTTGACATGGGGACACTCACAGCGAATGTGTCCATATTGGCAGCACTTGTGGCAGCGCTTAGCCTTGGTAGAGTGCGGACCAGCCAGAGTGGGCTTCCTGTTCTGGTATTTGCAGATATCACAGACATGATCATGTAAGATGTGAATCTGATCAGCATTGGGAATGGAAGGAATGCTGGGGGTGTGTACAGGAGTGTGCATAGAGGTACACACGGATGCAGGCAGACCAAGCGCAATCGCTCTGGACATGTAGTGGTCGATGGCAGTGTTAGTGCCAGAGTAGGTAATATGACCATGGAAGGGGGTGATGGCGTGGAAGAAGGTTGCATAGGCTTCAGGATAGCCATCGAAATCTTCTATGTGGGCGAGAATGTGGCCTAGTACGTTAGCATTCTCAAGCGCACTAAGCACTTCCATACGTCTCTCCAAATAGTACATGTGGCATTCTTGGAGGGCGTTGATCTGGTGCTGAGTGGTGTACTGTGCCTCTTGATAGTGGCGGTAAGTGAGGACTCCTGTGAGGAGGTCCTTGGGGCAGTGTTCAGCAAGAATCCAGTCGATTACTTCACCACATTGCGCTTTGGAATCTAAGATCTCCAATTGTGAAGGGGTGAGCATTGGGCATATGTAATTGACGGGAGTGGGGCGTAAGCCTTGGAGTGTGATCAGATAATTCTTGCTGAAGGTACCGGCTATCTCGGGCTGTGCAATGGTTAGATCATATTTGATCCAGGGGGCAACGATCTGCTTGCGTGGCATGGCGGGATCTGGAATGAGTAAGTGGAAGTAGTCAGGGGAACCAATGGTATTGAAGATCCAAGGTTTGCCGGGGTTTTCTCTGCTGAGTTCGATGTTAGGTGGTCGCATACCATTGCCATGGATCGGAGATGGAGGTGGAGATGGCCAAGCGTCTAAGACGCCAATCTGTGGGTCTTCATCTTCATCTTCAGATGAAACAAGGGTGGTGGATGACGGAGTGGCTAGGCGCAGTGGCTGGGCATTGTCCCATGTGCATTGGGAAGGCATCCAGTCTTCATAGGGGGGCGCCGACCAATCAGTGTCAGCTAGTTGTTTCAACTTTAAGTATATCTTGTGTAGATGTTTTGATGAATTCTTACTAGTGTCGTCAATGGCTTTGGTAAGCATGGACATTGCTTCTTCGCGGTTAATGCTCCAGAGACCATCGGTAGGTGTGATGTTAGTAAGATTCTTTACCAGAGGGAGTTCGGCCTGCTGGTACTTGGGCTTGTTTTGATCAAATAGGTTGTTGATCGGTGGGAGGAGTTTGGGCAGTTCTTCTTCATCCTCTAGATCTATCTTGAATAGGAGAGATGGAGGGGTGTACTCATCACTGCTGCTGTTGATATCCATGTCACTTGGGGATCCTGGTTCAGCGATAGTAGATGAGGAGAGTGGTGCCCTCTTGGAGGCAACGTCAGCAAGAGTGCAGAGTGCAGTGAACATATTGGTTGGTTGTAAGAGTGGAGAGGAGTGGAGTAGAGTGTACTGAGTGAACTGAGGACTTTGACAAGTGAACTGAAGGTCTTTTATATCTTCAGAGCTTCATACTTTCATGCTAAGATATTCCTCTAAGAGTTTAGGTGCATGTACATCTTCTGTGTCTACCCATTGATTGTCAGCAGACGGATATCCTTTCTATCTTACTAAGTATTGCATCTTCTTGTTCCTGCCTGTGCAGCATGTATTGATAATCTCTTCTACTTCATATTCTTCTTCTCCATCAATAATTTCAGGGGGTGGTTGTGTGTATATTTCACCATAGGCTTCTGTTTCATTGTACAGAATTAGAAGGTCTATGTGGAACACATTATGAATCTTCATTGATGATGGAAGTTCTATGCGATAAGCAACCGGTGATACTTGTTTTAGAACTTTAAATGGTCCATATCATCTTGGTGATAATTTTCTTGAAGGTGTATTAACTTTGAGATTACGTGAGTCTAGCATTACTTTATTGCCTGGAGATAATGTTCTCTTTGGTGTGTAAGGTTTGATGCATTTACTAAGTGATTGTTGTGTATCTGCTTGTGCTTTTTGTATCATTAATAATCATTGATGTGCACTAGGATTAGTGTCTTCTCAGATTGATAAGTTTGTGGATGGATTGATTCCTAAGATCAATTGATGTGGAGTGTATTTGGTATGTTTGTGCTTCCATGAGTTATGTGCGAATTCTGCGATTGGAAGTAGTGTACTCCAGTTATCTTGTCATCCATTGACAAACTCTTTAAGGTAATTTTCAATCCATAAATTCATGCGTTCAGTTTGTCCATCTGTATGTGGGTGAAAGGCTGAACTAATATTCTGTTGAATATTTGTTGCTTTGCAAATAGCTTTACTAAAGTTGCTTGTAAATCTTGGATCTCGATCTCATATGATTCTTTTAGGAATTCCAAACCAAGGGAATAGGTGTTGTAAGTATAATTTTGCAATGCCTTGTCCATCTATGGTTTTATTGCAAGGTATGAACTTTGCTGCTTTGGAACATCCTTGATCTACGATTGTAAGGATAGAATCATAAGTGTTTGAGGTTGGTAGATTGGTAATTAGATCCATTGAAACATATTGAAAGGGACCTTGTTCTACAAATGTGTTTAGGTGATACAGTGGTGCACGTTTCATATGTGTGATGACTTTGCTTTCTTGACATGTTGTGCATCCTTTCACATAATCTTCTACAAATTTGCATAATCATGGTCCTTCGTAGTTTCGTTTGACTAAGTCCAATGTATTAGAAATGCCAGGATGACCACTGATAGGTGAGTCATGGATTTCTTGTAGGACTTTGCAACATGTTTCAGGATTATCTTCTAGATAAACCTTATTAACTTTGATTTCTTGGTTGACAAATAAATTTTCTGGTAGGAGTGTGATGCTTTTATTAGGATTTACTCCCTCTTCAAAGCCTTTTCTTCAACTAAGAAGGTCAGCAATAGTATTGCTTTTACCAGGAAAATGAGTAATTTCAAAGTTGTAATCTTGTAGAAATTCGTGCCATCTAGCTTGTCTAGGGCTGATCTTTTGCGGGGTTTTAAAATATTTAAGGTTGTTTTTTTTTTTTTTTTTTTTTTTTTTTTTTTTAAATTTTATAGTCCTTAGCCATGGGCCATCAGACTTACTATGAGAGATAAGATACATGCACAAGATGGTATTCATCGTAGGTAACAGGAGAAAGGTTTAAGATGTAGAAGGCGGTAAGTAGAAGGTGAGAAATGAAAAGGGTTAAAGGTCTATAAGGGGCAGGGCCATGCTGTCGACTCGGCACTTACCAATCAAGGAGGGTCTGGTCGGGGGGGCAGAGGGCGAAGGAGACGATTGGTGGCGCGTTGGAATTTGCCAAGTTTGAAACCACCGTCAAATGTTCCGAAGATGTAAGCATCGAACGGAAAGGGTCCAAAGATCTGACGGCAAGGTGAGGAGAGGGGTGAGCATTCAAACAAGACATGATGGGTCGAGTTTGGGTAGCAGACTCTCGGGCTAAGCTGCAGAGAATGCCTCCGTCCACTCAGGGTAAGCCGCTGGGGACAGGAAAGGGATGCTTGTGAGGGATCAGGAGAGACTGTGAGGCAAGGGTTTGCATGTTGGATTGCCATGAGGTGATCGAAACTGGCTTGTTCTGAGAGAGGCAAGGAAGGGCAAGAGGGTAAAGGAGTACCATGGCACGGGCACCAAAGGGTGTCATCAGTGTTGGTGCGAAAGATCTGGGAGTAGGTGCAGGTAAAGGCATGGTCAAAGGCAAGTTGAACTGCCGATGAGGAGGTGCATTGGTCTTTGTGATGGAGAGCGCCAAGGTAGAAAGGAGGGGGTTTGCTATTGGGCTGGATGATGGATTGCCAAATGCGGCTATCGTGGCGAAGGAGATCGTATTGATCTTGGAAGAGGCAGAGAAGACGGGCTTTAGGGTTTACAAGAGAGGGGGGAGGAAGGGGAAAGACAATAAGTTGTTGTTCCTCTGAAAGAGAGTTGATCTGTGCCATGCCCAGGAGACCAGACCACTTGATGGAGTACCTAAAAATGTCAATGTGATGCATGGGGTCTGTGGAGAGAAAGTTTGAAAGAAGTAACGTAAAAGATCTAGAGAGGTCTAAGAGTGCATGTTTGTGTAAATGAAAAAGGTAGTTCAAAAGTGATAAGTCCGGAAGAAAAATGTGGACATGATTAGAAAGGGGGGCATAAGTAAGGCCTTGGCAGACGGCAGCAAAGAGTGCGCGAGGCCTAGAAGAGTCCCTCATCGCACCATGGTGGATGAGTGTCTGCCCGCAGAAGAGCAGGAAGGAAGCTGCAAAAGGAGGAGAGGGTATGGTTAGCAAGCGTACAAAGAGATGGAAAGTATCGTAAGAGGGAGTGCGTATTAGTTCTTTAGTTGCCTCCTTAGATTCGCAACTTAGTGCAATGATGGTGTTGTCACGAACCTGGGGATGAGTCCAAATGCTCTTGTAAATAGGGGAAGGGAAATTAAAAGGGGGAAAAAGGTTGGGAAGAAGACATGTAAGAGGGGTGGGAGGGTTAAGGGAAAGATGCCAATCGGTGGCGGGATTAAAGGTGGTAAGAGTACAGATGAGGGTAAAAGGGGGTAAGCGTTGAACATGGAGGCGAAAAACGTCAGTGAGTTTAGATAAGGTAAGGGTAATAGGGGGAATGGCCATGAGATAATGTAGAGGAACAATGGGGGTGGTTTTGAAGGCTCCACTCATTTTCCGGATTGCATCGTTCTGGGCGACTTGGAGAATGTCCATGAGGCCTTTATTACGAGCAAGAGTGGAATAGAGGGGGAATCCATAAGTGAGAATGGGAAGGATAAGGGAGTGGAAGATTTTGTGCCAGTTGGCATAATCGAGGCCCCATACAGAGTTCCCGAGAATGCTGAGGGCGCGGATGGTTGATCTGGCATGGTTAGCCATGATGGTCACATGATGAGTCCAGTCAAACCGGTGATGGATGAAGATGCCAAGGTAGCGGATGATGGAGGAGCGCTCGACAGTGTAGGAACTGGAGGCTGAGGTGTGAGGGTGGATGGCAGGGATGAGAGGGCCATTAATGTGCACCATGGAACGGGGAGGGGAAAAGGAAATGAACTCAGTTTTATCTGTGTCACATTTTAACCCGCTCCGTCCTAACCACTCTGTGATCTCTTGGAGTCCTTGTGTGGCATTGAGGGAGGAAAGAGAATGGGTTTTGGCATTGGCAAAGATAGCGCCATCATTGACATACATATTAAGTCCACGATGAACCCAGGAAGAATTGAGATGTTTGAGGAGAGGAGACGTATATATAGCTGATAAAATAGGAGAAAGAGGGGAACCTTGGGGGGTACCATGGTTGAGAATGATTGGGTCTGACTTGAAACCGTTGAAAGAGAGGCGGATGCAGCGGTTGGAGAGGAAGGAGCGAAGCCAAGAGCAGAGGGAGAGGGGGAAACCAAGGTTATGAAAAATGTGGACGATGCGGTCAATATTGATGTTATCAAAGAAGCCTTGGATGTCAAATAGAACAACAGATGCTGTAAAGCCAGCCCAGACAGCAGCTTGAGCATTGTGAACCAGACATAAGGCTGCATCAGTAGTGCAATGATAGTCATGAGATCCAAATTGAGTGTTAGGGAGGATGTCATGATGATGAGAGTCAGAGAGGATGTGTTTGGCAATGATTTTCTCAAGCAGTTTGCTGCAGCACTCAAGGAGGCTGATAGGGCGGTAGGCTCTGGGGAGACAGTAATCAGGTTTGGCTGGCTTGGGGATGATGACGACAAGGGCATCAGACCAAGGGTGATGACCAAGAGTGATAGAGGTGTTGAAGATATCCAAGAATTGATTGGGTCGAGACCGGAATGCCCATTTGATAAGTTGATATGAAATACCACTGAGCCCAGGAGCAGATTTATTAGAAGTGCTGGCTAGATCCGAGGCGACTTCCGCTTGAGTGATTGGGGGAAGGGAGCGTGTGGGAAGAGGCATGGGGTTGTCAGGTTGGGATGGATGGACGTGGGGACCAGTAGTGACAAAGAAGCGGTCCTTGAGTGCTTCGGTCATCTTGAGGTGGTCATCTGAAATGCGGGTGGGAGCAACGAGGAGGGGGGGAATGTGTTTAACAGAGCAGCCTTTGCGCCAGGCGGCAGCTTCCCAAAGGTTCTCAGAGGTGGTGTGATGGAGGAAGTCATGGGCCCATTTGCATTTAGAGGTGGCAATGGTGTGGCGAAGGGATTTGATAGCTGCTTTGCATGGTTGACCAGTGGAGTGGTATACAGTGGTAAGAGCGGCTGCGCAGTCTTGGTCCCACCATCAGACACCGCAGGGATCAGGGGCTTTCCATTTAGATAAAACATGGGAGGAAGCGAGATCAATGTCATGATGGAGTTGGCAGGCGGCAAGGTCGAGGGAGGGGATGTCAGAAATGGTGATCGATGGAAGGGGGCCAAAGATTTTGAGCCACAAGTCCATATAGAGATCATCAACAGCATAGCCAGAAAGGGAAGGAGGGGGTGCGATGGTGATAGACTCAGCTGGGTACCAGAGGAGGCGTAAAGCCGTGTGGTCAGAGGAGATAGACTCCTGAAAAGAGATGTGCAGGTCGGAGATCTGTCCAGAGATCGCCGCTGCTTCGTTGATAAGGGCTAGATCAAGCACTGAAGGGTGACGATCATCGCGGCTGCTCTCCCACGTAGCAACGCAGGGTGGGTTGAGGAGCTCTAGTCCCTGGTCATCAAACCAGTTGACAAGTTCCGTGGCCCAAGGGGAGATAGTAGAGTAAGGAAAGGACCAGATATGTGAGTGCATATTGAAGTCACCAAGAAGAAGGGTAGGTAGAAGGGGATCAAGTTCAGATGAAAGTAAGTGGAGGAGGTTATGATGTGAGGGTTCGTCTGGTATGCGATGGTAAATGTTAACAATACGAAGGGATTCTTCCTTGAACGAGAAGTCAAGGACCATGGAATCAAGAGTGGATAAGGGATGCAAAAGGTTATTATGGATGGAAAAGGTATGTGCAAGGTCAAATTTAACGTAGGCAGCAACGCGTACTTGTTTGGGGTCAGTAAAAGAAGGGAGGAAGCATTCCCACATGTTATTATTAGTAGCACCTGGGATGGCGGTACCAAGGGGATCAGAATCGGAACAGGCCATGGTGATGGTCCCAATCCAAGGTTCCTGGATAAGAATGATGTCAGCAGTACAGGTTTGAAGGAGGGAATGAGTCAGAGGACTCTGTCGGTTCATATTGACCAACATAATCTGGATGGGGTGCTCAGACATTAGTATGGGACTGAATAAGGTCTTTAATGATGACACCTAGAGAGTAGGCTTTGGCATCGCCATAATCGGAGATGGAGCAGAGTTCGTCGGTGGAAAGCATAGAGAAAAGGGAAGGGTCAGTGACAGCGTTCCACTTAGCCATATCGGCAAGATAAGCGGTAAGGTGGGGAGGAGCCGCCTTGGGAGGCAGTGTGGGAGAGTCGTCAATGTGGGCTGCTGACTTCCCTTTTGGGGAAATGGGCTTGAAAATGATCTGTTCATTGTCAGTGGGTTGGGAGGAAGGGATAGAAGTTTGAGGGGGAATGGGTTGATCAACAACCATGGGGCGGTCTAATTCTTCAGTAGAAGAGTTGCTGGTATGGTTAGTATCATGACGGTACTTTTTACGAAGAGGGCACACAAGATTGCAGGCGTAATGCCCTTTGCCAGGGAGGTGCGCCGAGATGCAGTTAATACATTTGATCGGGCAATGACAGTTCAAATCTGTGTGGAGGTTAGCAGTTGGGCATTTACTCGCGTGGTTGCAAGAAGCATGACGACCACCGCAAATGGGGCAAATGATGACGTTAGCAGAGAGATTGCATTTCTCGATCGAATGACCAAGTTTGTGGCATCGAGTGCACTGACGGATGAGAGGGAGAGAATTAAAAACCTTAGCGATGCAAGGAGCGCTGAACATGAACACAGGGTTCTTGGTAATGTGAGGAAGACAGGAACCGTCTTCGTCAAGGAATGAGATGAGAACAGAAGAACGAGACTGATGAGCTTCGAAAGAGGAATGGAGCCACTGGGGCTTAGAGACAACACAGAGTCCTCGGAAGGCTTCATTGAGCTCGAGTTCAGCAGTGAGTGCCTCAGACGTGGGGCGGTTTCCTTGAGCATCATAGATGATGGGGACGAAACCAATACTGATATGGGTGTAGCCACGTTGTGGTAAAATTGAAGTGCCTGGTCCGAAAGGGGAGCACAGGACGTGGCGGAACTGGAGTATGTCATTGTTGGACGGTTGGCCTGAAAAAGTGAGCACGAAATTAGAGTGAAGTTGAGAACTCCAGCGACCACTAAGGAGAGTGATCGGGGGAGGGCCGCCGGTGAAGGCTTGGCAAATGCTGGTCTGTAAAGAGCGGACAATAGCTGCTGGGTCCCCACGAGGGCCTTGGAGGGTGACCGTGGAGGGGTCACGTGTAATGGTAAATTCCGTCGTGGAGACGGGACGAGCACAGGGTTTCGAGTGGTTAGCAGGTGGAGCAGTGGAGGAGGAAGAAGTGGTGGTAGTAGGAGCAGAAGGAGCAGGCACAGAAACAGCCTCGGCCTCAAGGGCGTGTTGGTAGGCGTTCTGGAGTGAAACTTTACTGGCTTGTCGGTTACGGATGGTAGAGCGGAAGCGGAGTTTGTACGCCGCGATCAACTGATCACATGAGAGGTGCTGTAGTTGTGCAAACAAGAGGTTTGTGGGGCGGTTAGCAGGACGGGAAGAGGAGGGATTTGGGCGATTAGCAGGGCCACAGGAATGGGCTGCTGCTGCGAAAGCAAAACTACAAGGTTTATTACCTGGGCCCATAATGGACCATGGGAGCGAAGGCAAAGAGGGTTTGTCAGCTGAAGGGGCATGAACCGGAGCTGGTGCCGAATATGCAATCGGGGCCAGAATCGGTGCGTTGATGGTGGTGATAGGTGGTTGTGAGGGAGCCCGGGCACCAAAGAGATTGATGGAACCAGGATGGACTTGAGGTGGTGGAGCAGCAGGGGTGGTCGATGGGGCATTCGTCAGGTTGAGGAAGGTTGCGTCTGGAATAGGGTTGATGGCAAAAGGGTTGTGGCCTTGTGACTTGATGTCAGAGTATTCATCATAGAAGGACCAGAAGTTGGCGTATTGATAGGAGGAGATGGGGACGTTGAGAGGGTGATATGTGCATCGACAAAAAATGGTGTAAATACCCGGAAGGGCGAGAATATCCGAATGCTGGGAGTCAGTGATTTCGGAATGAGAGATATGGAAATGATCAAGATAAAGGGTTTTTAAGAAATCGTCTGGCCAGTTAGACTGGGGCAGGTTGGACAAGCCGGAAGGCCCGGTGGGATCATTATCATAAAACCAGGAGGTCATAGGGACATCCTCCATTTTGGGGCAAAGATCATCATCATCATCTGCTGGATCCTCACGAAGGGGACACCAAAGGGCAGCCTTGGCAGAAGGGGAATAGGATTCAATGGGATGTTCCAGCTTCTGGAGACATTGGGAAAGCTCAGAAAATTGGGACTGAGTGGTGAAGGAAGTCTCTTGGAGTTTAACCAAGAAAGATTCCGACATACCGCGGATGAGCGATTCAATAGAAGAGGTAGGGGGGTTAAGAGAGGATGAAGAAGATAGAATCGGTTGCGAAGGGGCAACCAGAACAGCCTGCGTATTCGGAGGCCCTTGAGGCTCAAATGCGGAGGGAGCACAAGGGTATTCAAATGCCTTAAGCGTCATTGTATCAACATGCATCATGGCAGGTTCGAAAGAATTGGACGGAGGTCCAATGGACACATCCATCGGGGGAGGTTGTAAAGTTAGAGCCAGTTGTTCAGTGTTAGCCCATGTAGGGGGCAAGTCAACGACGGGCGAAGCTCGGGGGGTCATCTGGTCTGGGGACCGGCCCGGAATATGGGAAACAGGAGAAGGGGCTAGGGATTGAGATTGAGAAACTGATCGGGATCGAGAAATGTCTGAAGAAGGGCAGGTAACGGAGTTAGCTTTATCAACACGAGTCTTACGGCGTGAAGATCAAACAGCAGAAGAAGAAGAAATGATGGAAGATTTAGGAGTGCGTTTGTCAAAATCTTCAAGGAGCACAGCTTTGCGCTCCTTGTGCTTTACCTTGAGAGTGCTTTTGAATTCAGCAATTTCATGTTCGGAGCGTTCAGTGGCCTTGGCTTTGAGGGCGTTGAGAGTGTTGTTGTAGAAGGTAAGTGCATCACGGTTGGTGGCGGCTTTGGCTTTGACACATTCTTCGCGAATGTAATTGGAGAGGTAGGCCTCACCGTTGGTGTCGACCTTGACTTTGGCGGCCTGGAGGGCTTTGATGAGAAGGGGTTCAGCTGTGGTGGCGATGGCTTCTTGGGCCATGAAGCGCTTAGTGGTATCTGAAAAGGAAGCGAGGGTAGCGGTGGACCAGGCCTCGAGGCAAGGGTCACGATCAGTAGCATTGTGAAGAGAAGAAAGGTCATCAGAGATGACAGCATCCATGAATGCGGTCTGGATCTGGGTGCATCTAGTTTCAACCCATTTGTCCATTTCATGTGTCAGGGAGCGGAGTTTATTGTTAATGATGGTGCGGTGGGCTGCATGTATGTTCTGCACGCAGGACATGAGGATGGTTTCGTAACTAGCCTTGTCGATGGGGTATTGACACTCTTCAAGGCATCTGAGACAAATTTCCCTGGCTTCAGTGTCAGGTTCATCAGGGTCAGTGATGAGGTTCTCAAAACGGTTAGTGAAGAAGGAACCCAGAGAGGAGATAGTGTGAGAGAGAAGTTTGAAAGAATCCTTCTCTTCGGGGGACATGCCCGAGAAGGCGTTTGGGAGGGGGTTGGCATTGTGAGTGCAACAGATGCTATTGTGGACGTGAACAAGGATTTGAGAAACTGTAGAGAGCCAAAGCTCACAGTGAGGGGTGGAATCATCAAGAGGGGTGTTAGAAGGAGTGAGAAAACCATGGGAAAGGATTTCGGAGACACATTGGAGGGCCGTGTAGGCGACGGCGCCTTGAGGGGTGTTGGGGAAGTCAGAGAGAAGGATAGGGTTGGTAATGGTGATGGGGTGAGAAGTTACAAGGCTTTCGGCGACAGCGATGGTGAGGTGGCCGAAGGGGATAGGGACAGGAGGTATGGGAACGTTTGGAATGAAGGATTCCATCAGAGATGGGGGAGGAGGGAGGTCGGGAACGGGGAAAGTGGGTGTGGAGAACGACGACAACTCAGAGAAGGATTGGGTGCAAAGGAAAAATTGTATTCGACGTTTGGAGAGCTAAACAACCAGCAGTGGTTGTGACGCATTATCCCAATGCTATTGACCAACAGAAAAGAGTTTGGACTCTTGTATATTCTATCCTACTCTAAGCTACCACTTTCTTTGGCGAAGATTTTTGCCACAGAGGTGGTGGTTGCCAAAAAAGGAAGGTGATTTAAGGTTGTTGTGATCAGTCCTAATGAGGAATTTTTGTTGTGCACCTAAAAGAAGTTGATGATTAGCTTTTAGGGCGTTAATGATTGCTAATAGTTTGCAATCATATATGTTATAATTCCATTCAGCTGGTAATAATGACTTGCTAAAGAAGGTAATGGGATGGCGTCCATCACTAAAATCTTGTGACACTGTTGCTCTGATTGCATGTGTGGATGCGTCAGTATCTATGATATAACGCTTTGTAGGATCTGGATTTCTAAGCACTGGATAGCTTGTAAATTTGCGTTTGAGAGTATCAAATGCATTTTGTTGGTCATCTTCCCATTTCCATGCATGACTTTTCTTTGTAAGATCATGGAGGGGTCGTGCCAATCTTGAGTAATCCTGTATGAAATCCTTGTAGTAATTTCCGAAACCGAGGAATGAGCATAATTCTGAAACTGTAGTAGGAATGGGCCAATCAGTAAGACCTTTGACTTTGATTGGGTCCATCTTGACTTGTCCATTTCCTACAATGACGCCTAAGTACTCTACTTCGCATCTGTGGAAGTAACATTTCTCTGGTTTAAGGAATAGATCGTTGTCTTCTAAGCGTTTGAGGACTATGGATACAATCTTGATATGTTCTTCAATGTCATCACTGTCTGTGACAATGAGAATATCATCCATGTAGATTATAACATTGCCAGTTGCGACTAGATCATCAAATAATGCATCCATCATTGTTTGGAACGTACTGTAGCTGGAGAGTTGGTTAGACTGAAAAACATAACTAGACACTCAAATAATCCTCTATTTGTTTTGAAAGAGGTTTTCCATTCATTGCCTTCTTTGATGCGGACATTGTTGTATCCCCATCTAATGTCGAGTTTGGTAAACCATTTCTTTTTAACAAGTTTAGAGATTAATTCTTTGATGAGTGGTAGTGGATATGTATTTCTGACTGTCCAGTTATTGAGTGTGCAATAATCTTGAACTGGTCTAAGCTTTCCATCTTTCTTTTTAACAAAGAAGAATGGGGAAGCATATGGACTGTTGGATTGTCTAATGTATCCTTTGGCTAGGTGTTCATCTAAGAATTTATCTAGCACTTCTTGTTGTCCTTCTGCTAATGGATACACTTTGCAATTAAGTGTAGGTGGTGCTTCTGGTAATAGGTCTATAGTGTGATCCCATGGTCGCGGTTCTGGGAATCTAGTACTTTCTTCATCGCTAAAAACTTTACCATATTGATGGTATACACTTGGAACTTGCTCTTGCCAAGTGCGTTGTCTTTTGTCAGATGCTTGAGTGGCTAGCTCTGTAGCTGTAGTAGTTTTTCTGACAGTAATAGTGTTGTGTTCATTACTAGGAATGAATTCATAATCATCTTCAAATTCTAGGTCATCTTCTTCAAGTTCTGGTATGTATTCTTCAGGTTTTGAAGTCCATAAATGTGCGTCTTTAGTGGATGCAATGACATCTCCATAGAATATGCCTTCTTTCCAATCGATCTTTGGACTAAATCCTGCAAGGAATGGCATCCCTAAGAGCATTGAATCACTACCCATATCCATTATTAAGAATAATAGTGGGATGGTATGATTCTTGTATTGAACTTCTAACTTTGTTGCATGTGTGATTGAACCATTCTTGTTTGGGGTTCCATCTACATTGCGTACGACCCTAGATTTTGGTAAATCAATTGTAGGAAGATTAAATCTTCTGACTGTGAATGGACTAATGAAATTATCAGTTGCACCTGAGTCTAATAATGCTTGAAGATTTGCATGCAGATGTGCAGATTGAAGGGAAACTTGAGCTTTAACTTGGGGACATTTGGGAACAAATATAGCCTGAGGAAAGATAGCCCGCAACATGGCTGCGTGTGTTGGGCTCTCTAAAAATTTATTCCTAAGCTTTTCATTTCTTCGACCCATTGCTCTCGTTGTCCTTCATTGAACTTTGCTGCTTGTGCAGCAAGTTCTGGAATGTCTTCTTCATCATCTTTACTAATTTCTTCAATATGTGCACTTCTAGCATAGGATTGAGATGGTGCTCCTAGCTTTGTTGGTTTAGGGAAAGTGCGTTTAAACTTTCTAGGTTGATTAGACTTTCGTGGCGTGGACTGATAACCTGTTTTCTGTCTAGATTGATCATATTGTTTGAATTGGGATGTCTGTGACTTGCGCATAGGGCATTCTTTAGACATGTATCCAATTCTGCTACAATTAAAGCAGCATCCTTCTGAGCGGTGCTTTCTCTTGTCATGTTCAGTGTATGCTTTATTAACTTGAGTGAACACTGGTGGATCTATATCCATTGGGACTGTTCTATCATTTGGATGAACATATTTATTTCTATGGTGTCCATTGCCATTAGATCGAGTGAATTGCCATTTGAATTGAGCTGGTCCAGGATTGAGCATTGTTTGTCTGTAAGCATGTTTCTTCATTTCATCTCTAGCAGTGGTTTCCCATTCATTGATAGTAGTGGGAATACCTCCTTGTCTATAAAGGATTGCTTCTAAGAGTTTTTGTTTGAGACCTTGAGCGAAGAGATGCATTGTACCTTCAGTGGTAATGTTGTAACTTGCTTGATTACAGAGATTTTTGAATGTAGAGATGTACGTGTCTAAATCATCTTGGTACATCTTTAATGCCATTAGTTTCTGTTGGGCGGTTTGTTTCTTGGCAGTATCAGTATACATGTTTGTAAACCTATTATTGAAATTGTTCCATAAATCTGGATCATTTCTATCGATAGGATTTTGTGCTCTTGTTGTAAGTTCTCTTAATAAGAGTACTTGGTCGTTTACCCAATCATCTATATTAGGTCCTCTCATAAGTGATAGTGTATACATCACACGGAAGTATGGAACTTGCATCACTTCATGACTTTCATTGAGTCCCCAATATAAATTGAACTGGCGTAGGAAAGTTTCACTATGCTTTCTATTGCCTTTAAAGATGTCTGGTGGTGTACCTCTTAATTTGTCTGTTGTAGCAACTGGTGCTACTACTTGTGCTGCTTGTTGAGCTGGGGCTTGTTGCACTGGTTGTTGTTGCGGTTGGGCTTGTCCTTGTTGTGCCATTATGGGCTGGACTATTGGTTGTACAGGTGCGATTTGCACTACTGCTTGTTGTGGTGCGAATACTATTGGTTGTACAGGTGCAATTTGCACTACTGCTTGTTCTGGTAAAACTATGGCTTGTAGTTCTGGTTCTGGTTCTGCTAAAGGTGGTGGAGGAGATACATCGAAACCTGCTTCTACCGCTTCTTGTATTAAGTGCAGATACACTGGTTCTTGTGGAGTGAGAGGGTTTTCTGGCTCTCTATCTTCTAAATCTAAGACGTGTTGAAATTGTGCAGCTAATACGTCTGTAACTTGTTCTGTGTGTGGTTCATAGTATTTGTCTTCTTGATCTTCTTGATTGTAATCTGGGTTTGGTGCAGATTGAAATGGAGAGAGTTTTATTGACTCTAATGTTTCTGTGTGTGCTCTGGGTACTGTGAGGGTTGACAGCCCTGCTACTGGTGGTAATTCTTCTGGGATATGATCTGGGTTGTTATGATCCACCCAATTTTTCTCATTTACCCTACCCCTCCTTGCCCACACCAAATGTTGTATCCTTCAACTTGCAACAAGTCACCAAACCCTCAGCCATACCACCAGTCATCTTCCCAAGTGCCACGCCACCAGAGCTTATGGGAAAGCAGCCATTACCATTGAACCCGCCTTCACTATTGCCCTTAGAGGACCTGCCACCTAGACCAGAGTGGACCAGACCAGCTACACCAGAGCAGACCAGACCAGCTACGCCTCAGTGGACCAGCCCATCCCAAGTCGTAATAACATGACTGCCTTCCCCTGCAATGTCCATCTATCCATCCTTCAACCTGCCACCAGTCATACCTGATATCCCCTTTGTCCCTTGGGGAACCCATCGTCGAGAGCGCTCCTCAATGGAGCAGTTCACAGAGCCACCCATAGCAGAACAACCAGACCCAGACAGTCCCATGGAGGACAAGCCAACTATGTACTATCTACCGGATAGTCCTGAAGGCAACACACATACCCTGGCACCAGGAAGACCACTAGCTGAACCTTGGAGAGAGCACTATGCTCGACCACCCAGTCCTGTATCCTGCAAACACTCCCTGTCACCCACAAGTCCCTCTTCAGCGCCCATACGCCAACGTACCAGTAGAGAAGGCAGTTACCATTCAATCACGCCTACTGCCTCATCGCCCCTAGTCAGCACCTCACCTCAGAGCCAAGACAATCAGACAGGATCCTCAGAAGGATCCACAGACACCTCCTCATCGCCACAGAGCTCCGCAGACAATGCAGACAACGACATGGCCCTTAACTGGGTCTCCATCAAAGCCAACTACTGTAAAGGGTAGTTGCTTACGCTAGATGCCCATTAGACCGTATTGGGCATGCAGAGATCAGATCTCCTCAGATCAGCCTCAAACCTCGGAATCGTCATCATTCCATGACAACGCTTCTATTCTCATTACGCTGCCATTGTCCAAGATGGATTAGGGAATTCCCTGATCCCGTATCCTCTTTAGCCCATTTTCCTATTGTTCGACTCATACAGACCACAGCACTTGTCCGCGGATTACCATACGATACAGATCGCTCCCTCTTGACCGGAAGTACCTACATATGTAGTTGTGGCCTGTGCGCCAGCCCGCCTGTATATAAGTGCCCCGTACCTTGACAGTCAAGCCCTAAGCTTGACTTAGTTTCCAATACAACCCATTGTCAATCTTCCCTTGTGCCTCCCCTTTTTCCCACTTTGTTACATAAGCCACTCAGAGTTGTCTCTAGCAACACTAGAGACTTCTACTCCTTCAAGTACTCACCACCAGACCACCTCTTAGTACAAGTTGTACTATCAAGGCCCATTGCAGCCTTAACATTGGTGTTCTAGATCTGTGATTCTCCAATAACCTGTGTTGTTGGAATAAGGATCTATGCGATCTCTGTGGGATATGTATGAATCTCCTTTGTCCTCAAATCTTGTAACGTAGTACCAATGGTTTTGAATAAACTCTACTGGTAGATTGGTATTTCTTTCGTTGTCCCAAATATAATAACCTGGGTACTCTGAAAAGTTAAGCCACTGGATTTGACCTAAGAGATGTTCTGGTAGATCTGGTTGTGATCTAAGTTTGATTTCAACAAATCGATATCGGAGTTCTGGGTCAGGTAACGGTTGTAGTAATTCAGCCATACTGACAATGTGTAAAGGTCTTCAGCTGCTGAAGGCCTTTGGTATAGATCAGTTACTTTTGATCTAAATGAAGCTTCAGTGCGTCGAGCTTTGATATATGATGTTTGATAGGTATGCGCACTTTGATAAGATCCGACTTGATAAGATGTATCACCTTGATACTCTTTGATAAGATGTATGACCAATTACGTTAGGTCAGATAAGATGTTCTGTATAAGGAAGGGGTCCTGCTACTTTAGGAACGCCTTCTGTTCTGCTTCACTATAGGGGAAGTTGCCTTTGTTTGTGGTAACTAGACTAGTTATAGACTTGGTCTAATGTTATGCACGGACTCTGCATATTTGTAAGGACTCGCCTTGAGTACTTATGGGTAAGCATTTAGAGTCTACCTTTAGTTATAAAGGTTGCACAGTTACATTAGTGCAAAGCTAAGTTAAGACTAACTTAGATAGTATCGCAGACTCTAGGTGCTTGACTTAGAGCGCAAGGGAATTACTTAGAGGGATAGGAACGGGAGTGAACACTCTAAGGAGCTTTAGGTCCTGTATTGACAAAGAGACCAAGTCTGGAGAGTTGGGGCTCTTCAGGAGGACTTATATACATGAGCTACCTAGTCATCTATCTAGCAAGTCAAGGAATGCGTAGCAAGCCTTGGTAATGGATGAGTAAGTAATTACTAAGGTAAACTATCATATGCAAAAGAGATTACAGTCCGCAGTAGAGAACTGCCTCACACATTAGAGATATACTGAGAGGTATGACTCTGAATGAGTCAAAGTGACTTGTACAGTATGGCTGATGTAATGCGTGGGAGTAGTGGTTGGAATAGGAAGGTACTGTGGCTGTAATGTAATTAGTATGCATTAAGTGATAGCTGCTATGTATCTAGATAACGGGTAAGTCCAAGAATGCAGGAAAGCGGGAATGCAGACCAGGGATCGTACTAATAAGGAAGGAGAGCTGATATAAGCAAATGTGTGTTGTTAAGTGGTACTTAACTGCGTAAATGCTTGATAAATCAAGAGAGCTGTAACAGCCCAACTCAGTCCAACTCAGAAAAACTTGGAAAAACTTGGCCCATCTCAGTTCCAGTTTTCACTGGGCATCAATGCTGAATCAATGCCTTTGTCGCAAGCGGTACTCGCGCCCCCCAGTCTCAGCTACAAACCCATAACTCCAAGACCACGTGACCGTGGGAACATATCACATGACCCTACACGTGACTCATCACATGACCCCTTCGCCACTCGTACACCACATGACTTATCAGCACGTGACCCTGGGAACCTACGACCCCATGACCCTGGGAAGATAGCACATGACCTATCAAGGAACTGGTCATCAACAATGTCACATGACAAGACGCGCTTTGGACGCGCGTCTAACCCGTTGATCAACACGTGGCAGATCGTGGGAACGATCAACAAGATGCGTCCACTAAACAATCAACGAACAC
>Ga0307510_10002982_pt1 | contig 19468 bp, 21 predicted proteins | sample 12_EM_MG_FD_207224 | JGI IMG/M metagenome (GOLD analysis project Ga0307510, IMG submission 207224) | Populus trichocarpa ectomycorrhiza microbial communities from riparian zone in the Pacific Northwest, United States - 12_EM | ecosystem: Host-associated > Plants > Roots > Unclassified | place...
GGACGGGCCACACGCTGTGCTGGATGGTTTGGAGATGCTCTTCCGCAAGGTTCAAAGTGCACGGTCTTCATCCTCGAAGGTGGAATGACAGCGTGGCGCGCGCGCTTTGAGGGGGACAATCGGGTGATAATAAGGTTGCCACCCGATGGAGGCATCTGAATTGGGACGGTGACAAGGGGACCGGGATATGAGGGTCGATAGGTTAGGTTAAGTGGCGCATGTCCAAGTCTCAGATTGGGGCGCTAAACGAGAAAGCGTTGGAATTTAATTCGTTAGCATAAATTGGACTGTGGCCAAAAGTTTGCCGAAGGACTCGGATGTGTCGAGCGTGGTCGTGGGTATCGGCCCGGGCGTTTGATTTTGTGAGGAAATAGACACTTATCGGCGTAAATATGTCTTATCCTAAAATATTCCCATTTCCTTTACTTTATGTCTCCCTTAGGGAGCGACCAGAGTCATGCACCGGGACAGTCTCATTTGTCCACCCTGCACCTCCTTAAGAGTTATAGCATGGAATTGGAATTGGTGCATTCGGCTACGAGAGGGTTCGGAAATGTCCGTCTACAACTATACAAACATTGAGATTTTGTTTTACTACAAACAAATGGCTTCTTGACTAGGCCGACGGAACGACTTTGAGCGCCTCCTCGATATCCGCTATGATATCGTCGATGTGTTCGATCCCAACCGATACCTGTACCAAACATCGCGTCAGCAATTCCACCGATATGATACAAGAACGGAGAGACGGACCCGGATAAGATCTGGTGAAACCCCAGATGCATATTGTTCCTCCTCGGTCAGCTGCTGGTGCGTTGTGCTCGCAGGATGGATCACAAGCGTCTTTGCGTCCCCGACGTTCGCCAGGTGGCTCGCCAGCCTCAGCGAATCGACAACCTTGCTGCCCACTGACGGATCACCGCCCTTCACGCCAAAGTTGAGTACGCCGCCAAACGTGCCTTTCCTCAGCGTCTTGAGAGCCAACTGGTGCGACGGGTGCGACTCGAGGCCGAGATACGACACCCACGCGACCTTCTCGTGCTGCTCTAGGTAACGCGCGAGCGCGAGCGCGTTGTCCGAATGGCGCTGCGCACGGAGCGAGAGCGTCTCGAGTCCCTGAAGGAGGAGGAACGCGCCGAATGGGTTCAGTGTGGAGCCCAGATCGCGCAGGATCTCCAGGCGTAGCTTCACCGCGAACGCGATTTTGCCGAACGTTTCGGAAAACTTGAGGCCGTGATAGCCTTCTGCGGGAGTGGTGAACGAGGGGAAGCGGCCGGACGTCCAGTCGAATTTTCCTAGAGCGCCGAAATAAATTCCATACATGAGATATCAAACCTGGGTGCAGAAACGGGCCGTCGACCTCACCCGAGTCAATGACTACCCCAGCGATGGTAGTGCCGTGACCACCGATCCACTTTGTCGCACTGTGCACGACTATATCTGCTCCGTGTTCAATCGGACGGATAAGATACCCTATCACATACGCCTATCAGAGATGATTTCACCTAGCCAGTGACGGATATGCATACCTCCCATGCCAAACGTATTGTCAACTATCAGCGGGATCTTGTGCTCGTGTGCGACCTGCATTCCACCTCAACACAAACAGGACCACAAACGCGTATACATAACACATACCTTGGCTATCTCACTAATTGGACTGACGTTGTACTTTGGGTTTCCGATGATCTCTACGAATATAGCCTTGGTCTTGTCATCGATTGCCGCAGCAAACGCTGAGGGTTCATCCGAAGTGACAAACTTGACCCCAATGTCGAATTTCTTCAAAAACACTGCGAAAACAGTCGGCTCATTGTTATATTTTGCGCGTTTATCTCTGAGAGGATTGATCTACCTTTGAACTGATTGTATGTCTGAAGGTTCGGACCAATAAGCGTATACTCTTAGCGTACAGAAAGATCACTCACCCCACCATAGAGATACGAGGTGGACACGATGTTGTCACCTGCGCCCGCGATGGTGCTGATGGCCATGAATTGGGACGCCTGGCCACTAGAAGCTGCCACTGCCGCGGCACCACCTTCGAGTGCCGCCATGCGCTTTTCGAAGATATCCTGAGGGTGTGCAACAGCAATTGTTGAAATGATGAGAAGCGCATAAGAAGAGACGCACCACTGTAGGGTTCCCTATGCGAGAGTAGATATTTCCGAACGCGCGGAGGCCAAACAGATCTGCGCCATGCTGAATGGTGCGTTGTGCGTCAGGGCCGTGATAGATACCCCTTTAGAGTAACGCCTCGACTTGTGGGACGTACCGCGGAATCGTTGAAGACAAATGAGGTGGATGCGTAGATAGGGGGTGCGCGCGCGTTCGTGGCAGGATCGACTTCCTGGCCAGCGTGGAGTTGTAACGTCTCGAATTCGGGCTCTCTGAAAGAAAAGCATGAGCCACTGGAGAAAGGTCTAATGACATCGACCCGCACTTGTATAGCTTTGAGGCCATCGCGGACGCAAAGTAAGAGTGCTATTCCGAACTGTGGTTTGACTCCTCTCTCCTTTAAAGGTCGTCACGGCTCGCACGTCATGTGAGTGCAATATGTTGCGATCACTAAGCTGTGCTCTTGGCTGTATCTGCACCCGTTGTCTGCACCCGCCATCAAACGTTGTGCGCTGGCCGTACGAGGAGGCATGCTATGAGCGGTTGATTTTATGTCAGAATTCCCCAACAAAGGAAATACGGAGTGCCTTGGGACGCTTGTGGCGGAAGCGGGCGCACATCCATTTTCAAAATTTCATGAAAAAGCGTGGGATTCTCCTTCTTGAAAAGGAACAATCCATCATTTGTGCGCCTCTGAAAAGGAACGCAAGTCTCTTCCAAGATGTATCAGATCCAAGATGTATCAGACAAAATATCCGGCACAGCCGCCGCTCCATGTGCACCCGAACTCGGCAACGGTAGCCCGTAGGTTATCGAAAAAGTCATCGGTGGGCAATCCCCCGAACCAATGGGATTTGTGGCGGTGTCAGTGGTGGTATGTTGAGCTCCATCTTTGATAAACGCCCACAAGAACTCATGTCATTCTTCAAGTTTCAGAGTGAACACCCGTCTTACATGAATGACAACTCGATAGTGTCAAACAAGCATAAGACGAGTGAGGACTGTGAGGTACTATAATCGGAGATTTCATAAGGTTGGCTCACTGTTCGGGGATGCTAAGCACTACGTCAGAAGCTAGTTTCGATAGAAGCGACGTTGCATGCACATGGGCCCAATCATGCGTAGGAATGGAAAGTTGTCATTATTAATATTCGGTTTAGTTAAGAATAGTCGGGCCTATTCGGGGGAAACCCCGATACTTTACACCATTACAACTCGATATATATGGGTGTGATATGTGATTTATGCCAACACCCTACCGGTTGAAGAGGTCCCTCCTTGTCTACGCCACGTCAGTAGCGTCAATGGGCAGCACAGCCGATGATGACAATGGAAGAAAAGCTTCCGTCATCGCGGGCCAATGGGTTGCCGTGTTTCTGCAATACGCATACGGGCTTCGGGATAGAACTATCGATCACATCCAGCGTGTCCTGCTTGGCGTGCTCAGAGCGGGTCCAATTCCGCGGCATGTTGCCTTTGTCATGGATGGCAACAGGAGATATGCCCGCACCAAGGGTATGAAGGTGATCCAAGGACACGTCGACGGCTCTGTCGCATTACTGAGGGTACGTCCCACACCTCCATCCCTCATTAATGCGAAACGACCCCGAACAAGAACTCTGTGCCAACTTCAAACCGTCCGTGACAGGCTTTGGAAATATGCTCAACTCTCGACATCAAGGCCGTCTCTGTATACGCCTTCGCCATCGACAACTTCAAGCGGCCCAAAGAGGAGGTGGATGGCCTTATGAATTTTGGCGGGAAAGCACTCCTGGAACTCTGCGTGCCTAGGTATGTCCTCATTTCCATTCTCCATGGACCGATGTTAATAATGTCAAATGGTTAGAGGTATCTTCGGTAAATACGGAGTGAGGATAAATACGGTCGGAAGAACCCAGCTCCTTCCTCCTGAGGTGCAAGATGCGCTGGGAAAGGCAGAGGAACTGACAAAGAATAACAATAGGTAGGTTCATTCCTATGAACGTCATTTTTTTTTATCGGCCACATCAAACTTTGGCAGATTGGTCCTCAATTTGTGTGTGGCGTATTCTTCACAAGACGAGATTGCAACGGCTGTAGAGGAGACCGTCCGTGATGCCCTACTCAAAGGAAGAACTGAGTGAGTCGTGCGCATGCAGTGTTGCATTCAAGTAGCTGAGAAAATCACGCGCAGGCCAATCACTGAGAAAGATGTCGAGGACCACCTCAAGATCGCGAATATCAACGGCCCTCCCTTAGATATTCTAATCAGGACTAGTGGAGTCAAGCGTCTTAGCGACTACTTACTTTGGCAGGTGGGTATGTTGGGAACATCCTCGACCAATCACCTCACGCACCCACTCTATCCGGTAGTGCTCTGAAAACACACAGATTCACTTCATTGATAAATGTTGGCCGGATTTAAGTGTCTTGGATCTTCTCCCTATTGTATTGGATTATCAGCGTAAAGTTTGGTCTCAATAGGTGTTTCATGGGATGCATCAATCGGTTACGGGCTGTTTCTGAAGCAGGACCATATGATGTCAAAAAAGTTTGGACTCAGAGCACTGAATTGCTTATGCGAAAGGGATACGAGGTGATATGGTACACCTAGAAGTCAATAGGTCGATGTGGTCATCGAATTTCCAGAAAGGTCCAAGCGTAGAGGCCGTCATAGAGACGTAAATTAATATCTGGCACTGGATGCCATAATCTAGACAGTAAGTCGTGCAGAAATTTGTTTGGCAGGCCCAGAGCCCCGTATACTAGCGGCGAAGCAAATTGGTAGATTGGTTGTGGGGTCCACGTGGAGGGACAGACCTTGGGTAGTTCAGTCGATGGTCATGACCCCAGAATCACAACGTGTCGGTGATGAGGGTGATTGTCCTTTCTATGCATGGAACTGCTGCCAGCATTCCATTTTTGATCATGGAGATGGAGAACCGACTCAACCGAGCCTTGGATGGCCGAGCCGACGAGCCGGGCATCGTACTCAGCTCAGCTTATCCGCGCTTCTCGAGCGAGAGTGACGAACAGAAGAGTCGCGAGGCGCAAAATACTGGCTATTCACACTTGTGTGGCGTCTTCTGGGCGACTGCGGCGGGATTCCTTGGCCCATTACAGCAATAGCTCGTGGATCTGGCGCTTCGTGACTGCCTGTTGCTCGGCGGCCACTTTGGAGTGCGCTCCCACCAAGCCCTGTTGCCCCTATGTACGCCTGATCCCTCTCTGCGTTTATAAGAGAAGCCTGGTACTCCTGCTGTCCCTCGCGATGCCGCTCCCGTAGGTTAGGGTTCGTTGAGCCCGTATCATTGTCAGTAGCGGAGCGAAGTACCCTTGCTCTGTGGACCTGTGGTAGGATCGTCTGGTGTATGTACCAGCTACTAAGATAACAGAAAGCAGCAAAGTGATGGCGAGTCTTTGGGGCTGGTCCTTCGATGTCATAGCTTGTGAGTTCAACGCGCATGGGCGAATGTGCCACTCAATGTGGGAGATGGGGATCAGGGACGCGTCTCGCCACGAGTGTCACGATGCGTAACGTGGTACCCACGTAATACATTAGCAACGTGGGCAACAGTCACCAGGCTCAGCGATAAGATAATTGACATACATCATACTGCAGTTATAATATTGATAACTGTAGCTTGTGACGCCTTTGATGTACGTGTTTATTGCTACACTCTCTGAGGGCGCCGGTATTTAGATTTCGCTACATGTCGGCGTGGAAATGTACATCAATGATAAACTTCGATAAGCCAGTTCTTTCGCTGCTTCAAACTAGGAAAAAATCGATTACACGACTTTGAGCGCCTCCTCAAAATCCGCAATGATGTCGTCGATGTGTTCGATCCCAACTGATACCTATATCGAATATAGTATTAGTCATGCCCTTGGTTTTCACGGTCATAGCCTAGTAACAAATAAGGAGAGAGCGAAGGACGAACACGGATAAGATCTGGGGAAACCCCGCATGCCCGTTGTTCCTCCTCTGTCAGCTGCTGATGTGTCGTGCTTGCAGGATGGATCACAAGCGTCTTTGCGTCCCCGACGTTCGCCAGATTGCTTGCAAGCCTCAAAGAATCGACCACCTTGCTTCCCACCGCTGGATCGCCGCCCTCCACACCGAAACTGAGCATACCTCCGAACGCGCCCCGTCTCAGCGTCTTGAGGGCCAACTGGTGGGACGGGTGCGACTCGAGGCCGACGTAAGAAACCCAGGTGACTTTGTCATGCCTCTCGAGGTAACGCGCGAGCGCAAGCGCATTGTCCGAGTGACGCTGCGCACGGAGCGACAGTGTCTCAAGGCCTTGCAGGAGAAGGAATGCGCCGAACGCGTTGAGGGTTGCACCCAGATCTCGTAGGATGTCCAGACGCAGCTTCATTGCGAACGCGAGTGTCCCGAAGGTCTCGGAAAACTTGAGGCCGTGATAGCCTTCAGCGGGGGAGGTGAATGAGGGGAAGCGTCCGGAAGTCCAGTCGAATTTGCCTGGAGTATCGAAATAGACGATTGGTGAGGTCTCAAATCCGAGTGCGGCGACGATTTGGGCCTTACCTGAGTCAACGATTACGCCGGCAATGGTGGTGCCGTGACCACCAATCCATTTTGTCGCACTGTGCACGACGATATCTGCGCCGTGTTCGATGGGACGGACTAAATACCCTGTCAAACTCACCCATCAGAAGTGAATTCGGATAAACGAGAAAGGATATGCATACCTCCCATTCCAAATGTGTTATCAACGATCAGCGGGACCTTGTGCTCGTGTGCTACCTGAGTTCCATCTCAGCATCTCAGCACAGACACAGGGTACAAATGTATATAGATTGCATACCTTGGCTATCTCACTAATTGGGCTGATATTGTACTTTGGGTTTCCGATGCTCTCTACGAATATGGCCTTAGTCTTCTCATCGATAGCCGCAGCAAATGCTGAGGGTTCGTCCGAGGTGACAAACTTGACCGCAATGCCATAATTCTTCAGAAACACTATGCAAACCGCCAGCTCAGGGCATATACGCGCGTTTATCAGAGGATCAAACAACCTTTGAATTGATTATATGTCTAGAGATTCGGATCGATTAGGACAAATTATTCACATACAGGAAGATCACTCACCCCGCCATAGAGATATGACGTAGACACGATGTTGTCACCTGCACCCGCGATGTTGCTGATGGCCATGAATTGGGCGGCCTGGCCACTGGAAGCTGCCACGGCTGCGACACCGCCTTCGAGTGCGGCCATGCGCTTTTCAAAGACGTCCTGGGTCCATGGATCAGAATTTTAAGAAACGACGACCAAAGAACAAGAACAAAGCGCTCGAGATGGGGACCCGGGAGACGCACCACTGTAGGGTTCGAAATGCGAGAATAAATGTTCCCGTTCACACGGAGGCTAAATAGATCTGCGCCGTGCTGACGGAATGACAAGTTTTACATGAGCACGAAAATAGATCTCCTTTTGGCGCAACGCTCGACTGGTAGCACGTACCGCAGAATCGTTGAAGGAAAAGGAGGTGGACGCATAGATCGGTGGTGCACGGGCATTCGTGGCAGGATCGACATCCTGGCCAGCGTGGAGCTGTAATGTCTCGAATTCAGGCTCTCTGAGGTTGTCGGGTTGAGGGTGGGCTACACGAGAGAATGGTCTGATGACATCGACTGTACCTGTATAGCTTTGAGGTCATATCGAAGGGGATCCGAATTGAGTGAGCGATTTTTTCCAACTCCAACTCATCTGTCCTTTTATGTCGTCACGGACTGACGGCTAGACATCAGTACGTCATATATGTGTAATATGCCGTGATTCATGAGCTGCAGTCTTTGCCGATTCCGAGTCTGCAGTGTCTACAACCAGCCATCAGATGTGCCCATACGGCGAGAATGTTGATTAGATAACTGAGAATTGGAACGTAGCGCCCAATAGTTTGGCTTTTCCGTGAGCCGTGCCGTAAACGTTGTACCTATATAAAAGGTCCGTGATGGGATTGCAACAATACAGTTAAACGACATTTTTATAAACAACTGGAGGCTGGGTACAATGGAGGGCCGGAGGGGGGAGGTCACAATCACAGGTGAGCTCAATTAGAACGGCACTGTCGCGGAAGCGTGCTCACAAGCAAGAACGGATGTAAACTCAGTTTTTTTGTTTTCAGTCGCCCAGGGTTGAATTACCACATACCGGAATTCTTACATTACTGACTCTACCTTGCAGGTGTTTAAGTACACAATGCAGGTTTCGTTTAATACTGCTCTACTGAGGGCCATGCCAGTGCTTTTAAGTTTTCTTCGAGTAGAGTGGTACGGTTCACGTGGGTTTAGAAACGTACGTCAACGATGATCCAAATCTTGATGCTTCCATTTGTTTGCCCACTTCGACTCCTCATATATGCGGCTGATGACTCGTTCACTAAACTGACGGCACGACTTGGAGCGCTTCTTCGAAATCCGCGATGATGTCGTGGACGTGTTCGATACCTACCGACACCTGCATCAAAATCTCGTGAGTAACGCCACCGATTTCCACGCTTTGTATGAACATAGAGGGGGTAGGAGCTTGAAGACGAACTCGGATAAAGTCCGGAGAAACCCCGGATGCATATTGTTCTTCCTGGGTCAGCTGCTGATGGGTGGTACCCGCAGGATGGATCACCAGCGTTTTTGCATCTCCGACGTTCGCCAGATTGCTCGCCAGCTTCAACGAATCGACCACTTTGCTTCCCAAGGCCGGATCGCTGCCCTTTACACCAAAACTGAGCATGCCGCCGAATATGCCTTGCCTCAGCGTCTTGAGGGCCGACTGGTGGGACGGATGCGACTCGAGTCCAACGTACGACACCCAGGCGACCTTCTTGTGCTGCTCCAGGTAACGCGCGAGCGCGAGCGCGTTGTCTGAGTGGCGCTGTGCGCGAAGCGAGAGCGTCTCGAGTCCCTGTAGGAGGAGGAATGCACCGAACGGGTTGAGGGTCGCGCCCAGATCGCGCAGGATTTCCAGGCGGAGCTTCACAGCGAACGCAGTTTTCCCGAACCTCTCTGAAAACTTGAGGCCGTGGTAGCCTTCGGCTGGAGAGGTGAACGAGGGGAAGCGACCAGATGTCCAGTCGAAGTTTCCTGGAGCATTGACATGAGCAGTTGATGAGATCTCAGATCTGACTGTGACGACTATCTTTGACCTTACCCGAGTCAATGACTATCCCGGCGATGGTGGTGCCGTGACCGCCAATCCACTTGGTCGCGCTGTGCACGACAATATCTGCGCCATGCTCAATGGGGCGAATCAGGTACCCTGATAAATGCGCCCGTCAGAGACAATTTCACCTCGACTGACCGGATACTATGCATACCTCCCATGCCAAATGTATTGTCGACGATCAGCGGGATCTTGTGTTCATGTGCAACCTTCGTCTCATCTCAATACAGGCACAAGTACGAAGACCGGCAGATCACATACCTTGGCTATCTCACTGATTGGACTGACATTATACTTTGGGTTCCCGATGCTCTCCACGAATATGGCCTTGGTATTCTCATCGATAGCTGCAGCTAACGCTGAAGCATCATCCGACGTGACAAATTTGCATCCAATGCCATATTTCTTCAAAAAGACTATGCAGCCTGTCAGCTCCGGATAGATATGCGTGGGTCAAAATACCTTTGAATTGATTGTATGTCTGGAGGACCAGAATTTCGGATCAATAACGGGTAAATGTTTCGCGGAAACTCAAGGAGATCACTCACTCCACCATAGAGATACGAGGTAGACACGATGTTATCGCCTGCGCCAGCTATGTTGCCGATAGCCATGAATTGGGCCGCCTGGCCACTGGAAGCTGCCACGGCTGCTACGCCACCTTCGAGGGCTGCCATGCGCTTTTCGAAGACGTCCTGAGGGCGTATAATAAAGCTTTTCGAAACGACGACCAAAAAATTGAGAAGTGCGGCCTGGGGACGCACCACTGTCGGGTTCCCAACGCGAGAATAAATGTTACCCTCAGTGCGGAGGCTAAATAGATCTGCACCGTGCTATGACAAGTCTACGTGAGCGTGGGAATAAATCCCGCTTGGCGCGACGCCTAATAAATGTTGAGACCTACCGCAGAATTGTTGAAGACGAAGGAGGTGGATGCGTAAATCGGTGGTGCACAGGCGTTCGTGGCAGAATCAACATCCTGGCCAGCGTGGAGTTGTAGCGTCTCGAATTCAGGTCCTCTGAAAGATAAGAATGAGCTGCACCAGAAAACCCGATGTCTTCCTCACTTGCATAGCCCTTGGGTTACAATCATGGCGGGCACACAGCGAGAGGGCGACTTATTCCGACCTCAGTTGGTCTTAATCCGTCCTTCTTTTAAGTCGTCGCCGTGCAATAGCACCACGTCAGAAATCGTAATCCTCCGGCTGTATCCCATTTACGGCTGAACCGTATGGGAGGTTATAAGACGGATGTACTGTGACGGCGTAGTGTCGGCGTGTGGTGTGCAGTCATGGGCGTTACTACTGTAGTAGTTTCAACGACGCGCGTTGTTACATCTTATCTTATCATGATCAACGCGCAGCGCGTGATTCCGTATGAATTATCAAATAACTTCCCACCTACTAACAAGCGTCTCGCGTCAGTTCCCTCGTTCTCACCGTCGCTCAGAGCGCTCAGATGCGGATGCGTTGATAGGTGCCATTGCAGCAGAATTACAATTAGGTGTCCCATTGGACCACGTCATTTCACCCGATACCGTCCGCGGACCTCGGTCGAGTACAGTTCAAGCTATTAGCTTCAATAGCTTGTGGACTTGCAAGTTGCAACCCGACTCGGATTTTGTGCAGGCTCTGGAGAGACGGCTTGGACCTGGATATGCCATCAGGAAACCCTCTCAGCGGCTCAGCGCTCAGCGCTCAACTCTGCTTAGTAACTTTGATGCGATGTCACTTTGCGGAGCTGATAGGGAAACGTATCGCAGACGAGGCGCCTCATCTTGCTGCAGCTAGCAATTCTGTGGGTTCCGAAGTGTCGTTGGGACAATATGGGCAATGGCTGATAAAGATGGGCGGGATTTGGCCAGGGACTTTTTATGAGTCAGTTTTCTCAGACAACGCGCAAGGGGTACGCTATCACGAGAGGACGGCAGAAGCGCTTCGAGATGCCACGAAAAACCTGCGGAGAAAGAGCGGGATGACTTTAGAGCGTTGGGTGAATTTTGTGCACTATGGTGCATGACTTACCGTTATCGGTTCGTGATCAGGTTTGTCTTGTTGTGTATATCCCCTCCCTCACGTTTAGTGATAGACAGCACCCTGTGTTATTTATCAGGTTGGCAGGCCTGTCCGAGTCACACATACGCATTCAAGTTGACATGAGAAGTTTCTGAACTGACCCTTCACAACTCCACTCCTACAAACGAAATGGCAACGCCTCCATGTGATGAATGTCATGCAAATCGCATAACGCATCAAGTTGTCAATACTGCAACAAACTCGCTACTTTCAAAATGAGCTCCGAGTCCTGGATCGCCCCCATTCTCTCAGAGAACCCACTGATTCTCGTCCGCTCCTCAGATTGAAGCAACTTGGTTTACTCCTGCGTCTCTCAAGGCAACCTCGATTTTTTTATCATCCGCTCCAGAATGACTCCACGAAACAGTACACTCGATGCTGTGCACCCTCACAGGCTTCCGTGGCGCTGAAGCACGCGGGGACACATCCGAGTCAGCCGTCCTGAAAGACAACGAATTCTTGTCGCCGCCTGCTTCCCGCACCCGTGTGATCGCTATGCCCGACTTGACAAGTGCGGTGGTCTGTCACTACTCCTCGAGATTCCGCAGCCGTGAAAAACGCAATGCAACGCTTCTCTATTGTTATCCGTATTCCGCGAGAGACCAGTAAACCCAGTTTGTTACACCACCCGCCCCATAAAACGCATCGACGTTCTTTGCCACTACAAAGGTGGTCGTGCGCATGAGGATGTGCACGGCAGAGGATAAATACGGTCCCGAGAGTCATGAGTGGTATCCCCCACCATTTAATAAGGCAGCATCCACCAGTATTAATTGATTATATCTGGAGCATCGTGTCGAAGACGGAAGCACGCGCTTAGTCTGATGGAATGGAAGACTCAGGCTACATGATAGACGGGCGGCGTATAAGCATGTAGTGAGCCATCAGCGCTCAGCGGTCCCAGATCGAAGTGAAAAGAATGAGTCCAAGTCACACGAGTTAATGGACATGAAACGTACTGGGAGACATTGTTGGAGGCAGAAGTAAGTGTAACGACACTGCCAAAGGGAGAAGTAATAAGTGCAAACCATCGTGGATGCTTTGTGCGCCGAGTGCGCCGAGTGCGCGAGTGATCTCCGACACATCTCCGCAGTACGATTTCCTCGCCGCGTTGGACGTCACCGGACGAACTTCGTCCTGATCCGGGCCGGTAGTGGACCGGTTGAGACTTGAGAGTCCCGAAAGGCCAAATTAGGATATATCGATTGTCGATTAGATCTACTGTAGTAGAACCATAATGAAAATCGCCATCGTTCTCACACTCACTCTTCATTTGCTCACAGGTTGTCTCTAGTCTCTACAATGCCGACACTATACTTTCTTTTTTCGGGGAATCGTCAATGCGTCTTGGAATGAAGAGTTCAATGTAGCATTCTTTCAAACAATAACATTAATGAACTATCAGAACGCTTGGGAATGTATTGTGTGGCTGAGCTCCATGGAAGTGTGTTGGAGAACGGGGGGAGGAGAGCCGAGAAACTAAGCTCATTCTGGGAATGTTCATTCCTGATACGTCGTTGGACGCTCCTCGATGGGACCAGGTTACGCTCCAGGTTACGGATTACATTACGTTGAGGAGCACGCAGTGGGGACGTCCGTGATGATCAACACTACAGCGGGTCTGCTAGGACTTCGGTATTCCGTCTCTATTTCTGGGCCTATCCTGGTTTATACAGGTGTTTCACTGCAAGTACAGTATAGCCGAGGGCTGAAAAATGTCGAAGGTCCCATTCGTGAGAGAAGACCTGGGTCGGGTTAGGTAAACGAACCATGAACTTACGTCAGTTTCTTTGTTCTCGTTCTCATTAAGCGCCATTAATCCACCGGCAACGATCAGCTGCGTGTGGTGCCGATACTGCGTCGATACGCGGAGTCGATTGAATTGTTTCCTTTTTTGTAGAACCGGAGGGCTGTGAGTCGCGAGATGCGCGGTTGAAACCCGGGCCGCAGCTTGCTTTGCTCAACACCATCACGACGTGGCAGAGGGCCCGGTTATCTGCAACGACATTGGTGCCGACACATTCGCTCACCCCTCTCCGCACGCACATAACAGTAGCGCTGCACAGAATCAGGTGCCAGGGCTTCGATTAGTCAGAACTGGTAGGAGCCCATGCGGAGAGTTCTCAGTTGAGTTAACGTGCGACACTTTCCCTGGGTCAGGTACAGTCGCGTCGTGGTTCCATTGTAGCTGTCTATCTGCCTGCCTATGTAACGCGTACTTATTGCGCGAAGGAAAGGCGAGATTGACTCTGGCCTTCCTTCTAATCTCGTCCCCCCCCCTCTACGTGACCACGCCACAGCCCAACTGAACATGTCCCAGACGCCCGAAGGATCTGCTCCCGCCGCACCCTCGCCACACACCCCGCTCGGAGCGGCACAAGCCGTGCTCTCTTATCTGGGCCAGGGCTCGCCACAAGAGCTTCCCAAACCAACGGTCGTCCTGGATGCCGCCGCACAGGACGTGATGTCCCAGGTAGACAAGGCTGCAGAATCTTCCACATCAGCCGTCGTGGGTGCCGCACAGAACGTGATGTCCCGGGTTGACAAGGCTTCAGAATCTTCCACATCAGCTGTCATGGGTGCCGCACAGAACGTGATGTCTCGGATAGACAAGGCTTCAGAGTCTTCCACGTCAGCCGTCGTGGGTGCAGCGCAGTCACTTTTCTCTCGGCTGGAGAAGCCTTCTGAGGCCTCCACATCAGCGGGCGTCATGGGTGCCGCACAGAACGTGATGTCTCGGATAGACAAGGCTTCTGAATCTTCCACGCCAGGTGTCGTGGGTGTTGCGCAGTCGCTATTGTCTCGGCTGGAGAAGCCTTCAGAGGCCTCCACATCAGCGGCCGTCATGGGTGCCGCACAGGACGTACTCTCCCGGATAGTCTCGCCTTCTGCCCATCACCAGGCCAGTAGTAATCTGGCATCCCACCCCCTTCCAGAGTTGCCCCAAGAGCACTCAGCGGAGGCTCCTGCGCCCACAGACGCGCCGCAACAACGCGCAGCCGAACCGGGTGCTCAGGCCCCTACCTCCATCTCGTCTCACGGCGGTGCTGGGGGACGAGCAAATACACCTCCACGTGGAGCCTCTCGCCGCGACTCACGCCTCCTTCGGTCACACCCGGCACTTCCCGAAGCTACTCATCAGCGTCCTATACCCGTACCCTATGGGACTGCCTACCGTCGTTCAGCCGGGCCTTACCCCGACCATCATGATAGCGAGACTGCGTGGCATGCTGGCGAAGATAGAGATCCTGTGCGTTCCCCCACGAACACTTATCTGCCGTCATGGCCGGCTCATTCTTCTATCAATACGCTCTCCTCTCAGCACCGCCCAAAAACCGTCGGAGAGCGCCTCGAAGAAACCGTCACGTCGGCGGAGATCGAACATGACCTGGCTGCCAACCGAGGTAAGGGATTGTATGAGCGCAACACTTCTGTCTGACCCATAGTCGTGCTCGTGTCATACAGCAAAGACGGCAAGCATGATGCAAAACGTTGCCCTTGGCCTACAAGTTCTCATTGGTGCGCTCACCACGGCTCTTGGTGCAGCACTGGGTGGTAAAAATGTACGTGGTATGACCCTCCCTTGGATGACCCACTTAAGGTCGATGTTAGACGTCTGTTGCGATCTCGATCCTCGGCGGCGCGTCGACACTTATCGCGTCTTACCTAGCGCGCACGAAGGGTACAAACGAACCACAAATGTCTCAACTCCGTGCCCAACAACTCGACCACTTTATACGTGAGATCAAAGGGTTCAAGCTGGACCATGGTCACGAGGTCGGGGAAAAGTGGGACGATAAGATCCATGGCTTCCGCCTAGGCCTCGAGAAGATTCTTGGGAGCCAACCCGGAAGCGTGACGATCAATCCAGACGGGGCCTTCAATCCTAATCAAGAAAAGGGCGTAGGCGGCATGGGTCCCCCCAATACGGGGTTCCAAAATGGGTGAGTGCGGCGTATTGTCCTGGTGTATGAGATTCGTTGACGAGCACGAACTTTATTGCAGGTCATATGGGGCAGGCACAATGAAAGCCAAGGCGGGGCCCTACGATGTCATGGTATAGGGTTACGATTCCGTTTGTATGTTTGTCTATGTGTTTTCCTATACGGTCTGTCCATTTCTGTGCAATACTCTACGCCTGTTGTCATTAGAGCTACTTGTTGTCCTTCCACTTTATTCTTACTGCCTCATGCCTAGCTATTCTTTAGCCCTATTTCGGTGATGACCTTTACAGCACCATGTTAATGAACCTGGCGATTGCAAACTGAAACGCGGTTTATTGACTGTAACGTGTGTGGGGGTGGGGTTGGAACGTCTCACGTCCAGCTTCCGAAAAGGAAGCTCAAAGACTGACCGTACTGACCCGCGCTGTCCGAGTCGGCCCACGGCGAATTGAAATGTATAATAAGATCCACGGGAGCATTAGTTATGATACCGTTCTGGGAACAGGAGATCTCTTCGTTGCGCGCTGATATGCCATCATCATTCGGCCGCACTGTGTCCGCGGGACATCACTGTACTATACTCTCGACGTAACAATTACCCATCCCTGTAGGTCGTCGCGTGAGCGAAGTCATTGGGCCCAACGAGATGTGTATAATCTATTGAGTCCAACTTCCCGATTCAGAAACGTCAAGGACTGGTCGGGCGCAAGAGCCCTTGGTATGCAGCATTGAAGCTATTGAAGGTCCGCTCCACAGAAAAGAAGCCTGTCACGACCTTTTCGGTATTATTGGTCGATTCTCCGAGTCCTTGCCAATCGTGGTGGACGACCCAGATAATGAAAATACGACCCATTGTCGGCGCCGTCATTCGCACCCCCAAGGTTCGAGACCCCAAATCGCCCATAACGATATCGGGCCTGGGAAATTGGGCACGATGCAATATACGGCAGTACCGACGGCACAACAGTACAGTAAGCACTTGAGAACTCAAATCGGCAGCTGGGCGTCAAGTGCGGATGCGGTCAATGGGCATTTGAAAAAAAAACATATTTTCGTGAAATTTGGAAGGGTCGTGTGAGGGAGCGATGAGGGTTGTACTGCAGAGTTTGACTCTAGCTGAAACGGTCGTTTTACGTCCGAGAATGATAATCGAGAATGATAATTATGTTTCGTAGCCAATTGCGTGTTCATATACCGAAGGGGTCGGTCTTCGCGAGACACATATTCAATCCCCACGGCGTGTGTCAAGAACGCGACCGCCACATTGATTGACGCCCAATGTTCAATTCTGACGGGTTCTTGTATCGACGGGAACTTGCAAGCGCAGTCAATGGTCTCGTGTTCGCAGTTTCCTATTCGGGGACAACATTCATGCCCTTAACTTGAAGTTCATCCTTGTGACCTTGTTCACATATTGTTGTAAACCGCTAAGCGACCCCTGAAGTCATTCCGAGCGAGTCAGAACCAGGCCTGATATTAAGGGACTAGGGCATGTGATTGAATCTACAGTACAGCCTGCTACAGCCTACAGGGCCAGAGCGAAGATGTCAAAACGCAGTTATATTGCAACAATGCGTCCATGAATGATATAATGATACATGAATGATACATACCAACAATATCTTCATCTTCCCAGTCATTTCGCTTCAGCCGGCCATGACATTGCGTTTTTGTCAGTTTGTTTCTCAGAAATGAAATGGAAAGTATCATATGCAACGCCAACCGGCTAACGGCCAATCGCGACTTGCCGATTGATTAGTCGGCGAGTACCAGCCGAGAATCCCACACGACCATCGCCAGCTTCACCTGCTGACGCGCTGACGGTTTGTCGTTTGTCGACTCCCTGGGTGTGCTCTATCTTGGCGCTTTTATTCCTTCTCAGGCTACTTCGGGGTTTCGATTTCCCCGGCGCCGCTTCTATGACAGAAGACAACAAACCTCATTCAATTCCATTTTTTTCCCCAAGCGACCTGGACGTCTCTTACTCTTCAGAAGATCATCGATCAACTCCGGTTCCGGGTGCTCAGCTATCTTCACCTTAATTTGCGGTCACAATAACGCGACCCATGATAGTACTGGCACCGACGCCACACTTTCTACTCACGCACCCACGCTGTATGTCGAGTGGTGACCATTGTTGGCCAATTCGTCAGGACGGGCGCTTGTATGTTAATTTCTTCGGTATCGTGGCGGAACTGCCAAATTGCAACATCTGCCGCTTCGAAACTGCCCTGGCCCTGGACGCCTCCCCCGTCCCATCTCACCCCTATCAGTGACGGGTGGCGTTCACCTTGCCTAAGGCCCCGGGCTCTATTACTAGGTTTGCCCTGACAAAACCGACGGATCCTTGTTTGACACAGCGCATGCCGTCATCTAGGTCCACAGGCCAGCCACCGAAAAAAGTCGTGATGCGCAGTGTTGCTCCAACTAGGTGTTCCATGTAACATAGAGAGATACAAGAGACAGATATATGCGATCTATCCAGGACGGTGTCTTGGGCACCTCCACTGCTCGTCTTCTACCGTGTCGTGGTGGTTACTCCCTTGTTTGACGCTCTTCCGAACACATTCCGGAGATGCCCCATCATGCCTACGTGGGAGAATCTAACGCTGCTATTTGGTCTTCTGCGCCGCAGCGCTCGCAGACAGTGATAGTCTCATTCTTTTGATCCGACTCGGATTTCGTCGTCCGTACTATCTGTAGGCACGGACTCGACTCGGAATCGCGTTAGATTGCTCCTGGGGAAAGGCCTTGTCAAACGCTGGGTGCTACTGTATCGACGGAGACAGCTGGACTTGGGCAACCATAGACAACCTACGTACATCATCTGGCCCCTGGGCTTACCACGGACATCCCGACAGAAAAACGGTACAACATAACTAGGGAGAGTTCTGGCGATCTCAACGACCCGCCTTGGCTCCTCATATATCGAATCTAATAAAATTGGGAGTTCAAGAGAGCGCAGTCAATCCCCTTGATCTCCTCTAGCAATTGCTGCTCTACATCCCTCTCATGGGCCAGCCTGCCAGGTAACCTGGTACACATATGCCCTATTAATAGCGCACGACAAAAATCGGCAAGCGCACAGGGGCACGGATGGGTCTGTTCTGTCCCTCGGCCCTCAGGGTGATGTGCGTCCACATGAGACCATGACAGGGCGACGGCAACGCACCAGTACCGGTTCTGGCTCCAGCCGGCACAAACAGCTGTCTGGCGGCGTAGAATTCCGCGCGTAGCTGTACGATACGTAGACGGTTACCATGACCGATCCTCCCTCCCTGCTCGGGACACGGAGATGTCTGTTTGGAGAAAAAGGTGGCGATTGGCAAATGTATGTGTGCTGTGGTTGAATGGAGATAACGGAGATGAGGTTTGTTTCTTCAGAATGAACCTTGAGTCGGGACGTATGTGGGCTTGACAGGATCCTGCCCATTATGGGCGACTACTCAAGGACCAGAAATCGCTATTGTCGTGATCGGGGAAACCACATCATGATATAAAGGCCCTCGTGGACCACTTGCCTTCCGTCCACTTGCGTAAGGCCCTGCCACTATCACCTTATCAGACAACATTTCCCCATGTGCTCCCTGAGCATGTCCCTATCTTCCTAACTAGGTATTGCTTCAAGCCGCTCTCCTGCCCACTCTTAACAGTGATTGTAGATGTCCTAGCTTGCCACCTTCCCCACAACTGGATACCCCAACAAGACATTACGTGGCGGCCGGGACACAGAAGGTGAGGCTGCCGCTGATTAATTGCTGATTGGCTGAGGGAAGAACTCTCGTAGGCGAATTGTTTGCGTCCCGACGACGTGAATTCATTCGGTGCGCCAGACGGATGGGCGTCTCGGGGTTGGCGCGGGCATTTCGTGCTCTTAGTAGCCATATTCCCCTGAACGAAGGAGAGAGGGGCGCCTAGCGCCACCGCAGAAGCGTTGGAGCTGCCTTGAGAGGGTGGCACCTTCTCGATCTGACAGGAGACTTGAACGGTGGGGGAAAGCTTGGATAGACAACGCACCTGACCAGGACGGACCAGTACGATGTAATTGAGTCGAATTCGGCACGTTGTGCTCTGTATCCTAGACGTCGATGTTAGGTAGTCGTATGTATTGTTAGTAGTCGAGTAGCACGCTGTAGACCTCAGGCTATCCCGTGCAAAATGTT
>Ga0307510_10002983_pt1 | contig 19463 bp, 13 predicted proteins | sample 12_EM_MG_FD_207224 | JGI IMG/M metagenome (GOLD analysis project Ga0307510, IMG submission 207224) | Populus trichocarpa ectomycorrhiza microbial communities from riparian zone in the Pacific Northwest, United States - 12_EM | ecosystem: Host-associated > Plants > Roots > Unclassified | place...
GCGACGAGTCAGACAACGAGGCGCGCTGGCGCGCGCCGACCCCGGCCCTGCGCTGCTCGTCGCCACCCAAATCGCCCCCGCCGGGCAGCGCCCACCGCGACAACCATCGACAGCTGCCTTCTCTGGAGACGCTGCCGACGTTTGCTCAAAGGAGCGTGCGGGCAGGCGGCGGCGCGCCTCTGGAGCGCCGAGAAGCGCAGGGCTCGTGGCCGCGCGCGCAGCGCGCATCAATAACTGACTCGCCGCCGCTGTTTGAACGCAGCGAACGCAGTGAGCGAAGTGAGTTTGGCGACGGGGCCACGAGTCTGAGCATCGCAGGGAAGTCGCAGCGAAGCGCAGGCCGCTCCAGTGAAGCGTCGCAGCCTGCCTGCACGCTCCTTTGCCGCTCCACCGCCGCAAGTCCAACACCCGCGCCGGTCAAGCAAAGACAGACAAGCGAATCAACATGCTGAACCGCCTCCTCTCCCACGACCTCCCGCGCAACCGCTGGCTCGCGTTGCTGCTGGTCGTGATCGTGCTCGGCCTGGCGTTCACGCCCTTCCTGTTCCCCGGCACCAAGGCGTTGAACGTCGCGGCCAAGATCATCGTGTTCATCGTGCTGGTCGCGAGCTTCGATCTGCTGCTGGGCTACACCGGCATCGTCAGCTTCGCGCACACGATGTTTTTCGGCATCGGTGCCTACGGCGTTGCTATCGCCTGCACGCGGCTGGAACCGTCGTGGGGCGCGGTCGCACTCGGCATTGCTGCGGCACTCGTGATCTCGCTGCTGCTGTCGCTGCTGATCGGGCTGTTCAGCCTGCGCGTGAAGGCGATCTTCTTCGCGATGATCACGCTCGCGGTGGCTTCGGCGTTCCTCGGGCTGGCCTCGCAGCTGTCGGACTTCACCGGCGGCGAAGACGGCCTCACGTTCAAGGTGCCCGAGGCGTTGCGGCCCGGCACGTCGTATCTCGAGGAGCCGCTGCTCGGCGCGAGCATCGACGGCCGCTTCGTCAGCTACTACCTGCTGTTCATCGTGGCCGCGCTGCTGGTGCTCGCGCTGCTGCGCATCGTCAACTCGCCCTTCGGCCGGGTGCTGCAGGCGATCCGCGAGAACGACTTCCGCGCCGAGGCCATCGGCTACCGCACGGTGGTGTATCGCACGCTGGCCAGCGTGCTGTCGGCGCTGTTCGCCACGCTCGCAGGCTGTCTGCTCGCGCTCTGGCTGCGCTACAACGGGCCGGACACGACGCTGTCGTTCGAGATCATGCTCGACGTGCTGCTGATCGTCGTGATCGGCGGCATGGGCACGGTGTATGGCGCGGTCGTCGGCAGCGCGCTGTTCGTGCTTGCGCAGAGTTATCTGCAGGACCTGATGAAGCTGGGTGCAGGGCTCGTCGACGGTGTGCCGGTGCTCGGGCAACTGATCTCGCCGGACCGCTGGCTGCTGTGGCTGGGCATTCTGTTCGTGCTGTCGGTCTATCACTTCCCGTCGGGCGTGGTGGGCCGCTTGCGTGCGATGCGAAAGAGGCTCTCATGAGTTTCACGTCGCACTACCTCACGTGCGCGGGGCGCGAGCTGCACTACACCGAATGGGGCGCGCAGCACGCCGAGACGGTGATCGCGTGGCACGGCCTGGCGCGCACCTGCCGCGACATGGACGACATCGCCGCGCACCTCGCGCAGCGCTATCGCGTGATCTGCCCCGACACCATCGGCCGTGGCTTGAGCCAGTGGAGTCCGGCGCCCGAGCGCGAGTACTGCCTCGATTTCTACGAGCAGCTCGCGGTCTCGCTCGCCGATCAACTCGGCCTGGCGCAGTTCCACTGGCTGGGCACCTCGATGGGCGGCGCGATCGGCACGCGTGTGGCGGCACGCGGCCTGCACGGGCGCGTGCGCCGGCTCGTGCTCAACGACAACGGCCCCGAGCTCGCCACCGCGGCGATAGACCGCATCCGCAGCTATGCCGGCAACCCGGCCGCGTTCGCCACCGTGACCGAACTGGAAGCGTACTTCCGCACCGTCTACAAGCCCTATGGCTGGCTCAGCGACGAGCAGTGGCGCCGCCTCACCGAAACCTCCACGCGGCGCCTGCCCGACGGTCGCGTCACGCCGCACTACGACCCGGCGATGGTGATGCAGTTCACCCACCACGCCGACGAATACCTGCAGTGGGACGACTGGGAGCGGCTGGACATCCCGGTGCTGTGCCTGCGCGGCGAGCACTCCGATCTGCTGCTGCCCGACGTGGCCGAGCAGATGCGCCAGCGCGGCCCGCGCGCGGTCGTCGTCGAGATCAAGGACTGCGGCCATGCGCCGGCGTTGAACACGCCGGCGCAATGGGCGCTGGTCGAGCGTTTTCTAGCCGGCTGAGATCGGCACTGTTGACCACCACGACAAACAAGGAGACACGCATGACCCGCATCTCGAAAATATTCGCAGCCTTGCTGGCCGCTGGCGCCTGCATGGTCGCGCAGGCGCAGACGATCGGCAGCAGCTTCCCCGCCGGCTTCCCGGTGATCGAAGACACCTCGCTCGGCAAGCCGGTGATCGGCTTCGGCGCGGCCGGCACGGTCGCACGCACGCCGGTGATCTTTCTGCACGGCAACAACGACACGCCGTTCCCCACCGCCTGCAACCCGCTCGGCCGCGTCCAGGCCTTCGCGCAATACCTGGCGGATCGCGGCTACGCGGCGAGCGAGCTGTGGGCGCTCGGCTACCAGGGCGACCAGTGCAACCTCGGGGTCGACCAGACCAACCGCTCGCGCATCGCGCACACAGTGGCAGCGAACGTGCCCGACCTGAGCCGCTTCGTCGCGGCGGTGCTCGCCTTCACCGGCGCGCATGAGGTCGACATCGTCGCGCACAGCCTGGGCGTGCCGCTCGCGCGCGAATGGATGCGCCAGGAAGACGCGTACCGCAAGGTGCGCCGCTTCGTCGCGATCGACGGGCCGAACCACGGCATCATCAACTGCTCGCCCAACCCGGCCAACTACTTCCAGGCGCCCGCTGCCGGCGGCTTCACGCCCGATGCCGAGGTCTGCAAGGAACTCGGCTCACCCGACACGCCGTTCCTGAAGCGCCTGAACCGCGGCGACGACACGCCCAGCCCGACGCGCGTGCTCGTGATCCGCAACGCCGACAAGAGCTTCGTCTACTTCGCTATCCAGGACGGCGTGATCGCGCCGGTGCCGGCCGAGGATTCGTTCGGCCACCCGACCGACTTCTCGCGCAGCGCCCGCCTGCAAGGCGCGGCCGAGCTGAGCCTCATCGGCCAGGGCGTGTTCGACACGGTGCTCGGCACCTCGCACCTGGGCATCCTGAACTCGCCGCAGACCTGGGCCGCGACCTTCGAGTTCCTGACGGCGCGTCCGCGCCACTGAGCGCGGCAATCCGGCGCTGACGCAGCGGCGCCGGGCGCCGCATTCAGCGCGGCTTGGACTCGCGCGTCATCAGCATCTGCGCGGTGCGCCGCACCAGATCGGTGGCGGCCTCGCGGCCGATGGCAGCGGCCGTCGGTGCCGGCTGGCGCGCTTCGGTCGTGGTGAAGCGCAATGGCACCGCGGGCGTATCGATCAGCAGGCGGTGGGTGGCAGCAGCGCCACCGCGTCGCCACAACACATCTTCAGCCGCGCTCGCCGCGGTGCAGTTCAGGGGCCAGGCCGTCATCGAGTCCTCCTGTGAAAGTGGGCACGAGGCTCTTGCAAGCCGCGTGCCCACAGAGGGGCTCGCCAACGACAGGGCGCGCGCGTCTAGCGGCGGAACTTGCCGTCGGAGCCGATGATGGAGAGGTCGGCGTAGTCGAGGCCGGTGTGGCTGGTCGGGCTGTAGCTCAGCTCCAGGCCGCCGATGTTGACGTGGTTGAAGGTCTCGAGGCCGGCCTTCAACGAGGCGCGCGTCGGGTCACGGCCGGCGCGGCGCAGGCCTTCGACCAGCACCTTCGCCGCGGCAAAGCCCTCGAGCGACGCCGGCGTGAGCTCCACGCCCTTGGCCTTGGCGAGGTCGGCGGCTTCCTTCACCAGTGGCGTGCCGAGCGCGCGTTCCGAGGGCAGCACCTGGCTCACCACCACGCCATAGGCCAGATCGCCCAGCGACTTCACGAAACCCGCGGACGCGTTGTTGGACAAGGTCACCATCTGCGCCTTCGAGCCCGCGGCGCGCAAGGCCTTCATGCCGTCGATCACCGCGGTGCCCGAGCCGAGAAACACCACGGCCTGCGGGTCGGCCTTCACGATCTTGGGAATCAGTGGCCCGAAGTCCGGCTTGCTGCGGTCGTACTTCTCGAACGCGACCGGCTCCAGCTTCGCGTTCGCGAGGCCCTTGCGGATGCCCACCGCGGCATCGGTGCCGAAGGTGTCGTCGACCTGCACGACCGCGATGCGCGTGACGCTGACGAGGTTCAGGTGCGCGATCGTGCGTTCGGCTTCGCGCTGGTAGGTGGCGCGCACGTTGAAGATCCACGGGTTCAGCGGCTCGTGCAGCACCATCGCGCCGGTGGAGGGCGCGACCAGCGGAATCTTGGCCTCGGCCAGCAGCGGCATGATGGCCTGCGTGTGCGGCGTGCCGCGGTTCAAGAACAGGCAGATCACGCCCTGGCCGATCAGCTTCTTCGCGTTCTCGACCGTGAGCTTGGGGTCGAACTGGTCATCGAGCGAGATCAGCTCGATCTTCTGACCATTGACGCCGCCACGCGCGTTCACCGCGTCGAAGTACAGCTTGGCGCCATCGGTCGCTTCCTTCACCGACGAGGCCACGGCGCCGGTGAGGCCCGCGGTCTGGCCGATGCGGATTTGCGCGGACGCGGGGCCGATCAAGCCGGCCATCAGCAGCGTCGCCCACAGTGCTTTGTGCAGCAATTTGTACTCCTACGTTGTTTTATGCCGATCCGCGGGGACTGCATTGCGCCGGCGCAAGGATTTTCTACCGGCCGCCTGACAGGTGTGAAGGATATTCGTGCAACACCGCACGACCGCTGCCCCGCCTCTCTAGAATCTTCCGCTTCGCTGCTTTTTCGCAGTCAGAGAGCCGCCCATGTCCTCAGGTGTGATCCGCATTCGCGGCGCCCGTCAGCACAACCTCAAGAACCTCGATCTGGACATCCGCACCGGCGAGATGACCGTGGTCACCGGCCCGAGCGGCTCGGGCAAATCGAGCCTGGTGTTCGACACGCTGTATGCAGAGGGTCAGCGCCGCTATGTCGAGACCTTCAGCGCGTATGCGCGGCAGTTCCTCGACCGCATGGACCGCCCCGCGGTCGACCGCGTCGACGGCGTGCCGCCGGCGATCGCGATCGACCAGACCAACCCGGTGCGCAGCAGCCGCAGCACGGTCGGCACGATGACCGAGCTGAACGACCACCTGAAGCTGCTCTATGCGCGTGCCGCGCAGCTCTTCGACAAGCAGACCGCGCAAGGCGTGCGCCACGATTCGCCGGAGACGATCTACGCCGATCTGATGGCGCGCACGCGCGAGGCCGATCCGCGGCTGGTGTTCACGTTCCCGGTCGAGCTGCCGGCCAACACCAGCGCCGAGGAAGTCGAGCAGTGGTTGTCCGCGAGCGGCTACACGCGCGTGCAGGCCGAGCGCGTGGTCGGCGAACGCAAGCTGCTGGATGTGGTGGCCGACCGCTTCCGCATCCAGGGCATCGAGAAGGTGCGCGCGGTCGAGGCGATCGAGACGGCGCTCAAGCGCGGCAGCGGCCGCGTCACGGTCTATGTGCTGAAGGACGAAGGCGAGCCCGATCTGTGGCGCTTCTCGACCGGGCTGCACTGCCCGGACAGCGACATCCGCTACGCCGATCCGCAGCCGGCACTGTTCAGCTTCAACTCGGCCTATGGCGCTTGCGAGACCTGCCGCGGCTTCGGCCGCGTGATCGGCGTCGACTACGGCCTCGTGATTCCCGATCACCGTAAGACCCTGCGCAGCGGCGCGATCAAGCCGATGCAGACGCCGGCCTGGAAGGACTGCCAGGACGACCTGCTGAAGTACGGCGGCGAGGCCGGCATCCCGCGCGACACCGCGTGGAACATGCTCAGCGAAGCGCAGCGCGACTGGGTCATCAACGGCACGCCCAACTGGAAGGGCAACTGGAACAAGCAGTGGTACGGCGTCAAGCGCTTCTTCGAGTACCTCGAGAGCAAGTCGTACAAGATGCACATCCGCGTGCTGCTGTCGAAGTACCGAAGCTACACGCCGTGCCATGTGTGCGGCGGCGCGCGGCTCAAGACCGAGGCGCTGCTGTGGCGCCTCGGCACGAAGGCAGACGCCGACGCCGTGATGGCGCCGGCCAGGCGCTTCCTGCCGATCGGCGTGCAGTGGAGCCGCGCGCAGCTCGAAGCGCTGCCCGGCCTCACGGTGCACGACCTGATGCTGATGCCGATCGACCGCATCCGCAAGTTCTTCGACCAGCTCACGCTGCCGAGCACCATGCTCGACGACGCGCTCAAGCTGCTGCAGGACGAGATCCGCACGCGGCTCAAGTACCTGTGCGATGTCGGCATCGGCTACCTCACGCTCGACCGCCAGAGCCGCACGCTCAGCGGCGGCGAGGTGCAGCGCATCAACCTGACCACGGCGCTCGGCACCTCGCTGGTCAACACCATGTTCGTGCTCGACGAGCCCAGCATCGGCCTGCATCCGCGCGACATGAACCGCATCATCGAGGCGATGCACCGGCTGCGCGATGCGGGCAACACGCTGGTCGTCGTCGAGCATGATCCGGCGGTGATGCTCGCGGCCGACCGCCTCATCGACATGGGCCCCGGCCCCGGCGAACGCGGCGGCCAGATCGTGTTCGACGGCACGCCCGAGGCCATCCGCCAGGCCGACACGCTGACCGGCGCCTACCTCGGCGCGCGCAAGCATGTGACGATGGGCATCAAGCGCCTGATGAGCGAGAAGACGCCCAAGCTCATCCTCGAAGGCGCGCGCGACCACAACCTGAAGAACGTCACGGTCGAGTTCCCGCTGCTGCACCTGGTGTGCGTGACCGGCGTGTCCGGCTCGGGCAAGAGCACGCTGATGCAGGACGTGCTCTACCCCGCATTGCAGCGCCACTTCGGCAAGGCGACCGAAACGCCCGGCGAGCACGACGCGCTGCTCGGCGCCGACTGGCTCAGCGACGCGGTCTTCGTCGACCAGTCGCCGATCGGCAAGACCGCGCGCTCCAACCCGGCGAGCTACGTGGGCGCGTTCGACGAGATCCGCAAGCTGTTCGCGCAGGCGCCGATGGCGGTGCAGCGCGGCTATGGCCCCGGCATGTTCAGCTTCAACGCCGGCAACGGCCGCTGCCCGACCTGCGGCGGCTCGGGCTTCGAGCATGTCGAGATGCAGTTCCTGTCAGACGTGTACCTGCGCTGCCCCGATTGCGATGGCCGCCGCTACCGCGCCGAGATCCTCGACGTGAAGATCGACCGCCGCCTTCCCACTGACGTGATCCGCGACCTGAGCGTGGCCGATGTGCTCGAGCTCACCGTCAGCGAAGCGGTGCAACTCTTCCGCGACGACCGCGAGGTGCTGCGCGTGCTGCAGCCCATCGTCGATGTCGGCCTCGAATACGTGAAGCTCGGCCAGCCGGTGCCCACGCTGAGCGGCGGCGAGGCGCAGCGCCTGAAGCTCGCCGGATTCCTGGCCGAGACCGCGCAGAACCAGACCGCGAGCCGCCAGCCGGTGGCCAAGCGCGGCACGCTGTTCATGTTCGACGAGCCGACCACCGGTCTGCACTTCGACGACATCGCCAAGCTGATGCGCTCGTTCCGCAAGCTGCTCGATGCCGGTCATTCCATCATCGTGATCGAGCACAACCTCGACGTGATCCGCGCCGCCGACTGGCTGATCGACCTCGGCCCCGAAGGCGGCGATGCGGGCGGCCTGATCGTCTGCACCGGCACGCCGGAAGAGGTGAAGCGCCACCCCAGCTCGCACACCGGCCACGCGCTCGCCGAGTACGACAAGGCGATGGGCTTCGACGGCCACGCGGTCGAGGAGGGCATGCCGCTGCAGTACCTGGTGAAGCAGCAGCGCGCGGCGCGGCGTGTGGACGACGAGACGATACGCATCGTCAACGCGCGCGAGCACAACCTGAAGTCGCTGAACGTGAGCATCCCGCGCGGCAAGTTCAGCGTCGTGACCGGCGTGTCCGGTTCGGGCAAGAGCACGCTCGCGTTCGACATCCTGTTCAACGAGGGCCAGCGCCGCTACCTCGAATCGCTGAACGCGTATGCGCGCAGCATCGTGCAGCCGGCCGGGCGGCCCGAGGTCGATGCGGTCTACGGCATCCCGCCCACCGTCGCGATCGAGCAGCGCCTGAGCCGCGGCGGGCGCAAGAGCACGGTCGCGACCACCACCGAGGTCTGGCACTTCCTGCGGCTGCTGTATGTGAAGCTCGGACTGCAGCACTGTGTCAACGACGGCTCGCCGGTCAAGCCGCAAAGCGCCGAGAGCATTGCCGCGCAACTGCTGCGCGACCAAGCATCAGGAGGGCACCGCGGCCAGCACGTCGGCCTGCTCGCGCCGCTGGTCGTGAACCGCAAGGGCGTCTACACCGACCTGGCCAAATGGGCCAAGGGCCGCGGCCACACGCACCTGCGCGTCGACGGCGAGTTCCTGAAGGTCGATCCGTGGCCGCGCCTGGATCGCTTCAAGGAACACACGCTGGAGCTGCCGGTGGGCGACATCGTCGTCAGTGCCGACAACGAAGCCGAACTGCGCGCGATGCTCGCCAGCGCGCTCGAACTCGGCAAGGGCGTGATGCACCTGCTCGCGCCGCTGGACGGCCTGAAGGGCGCGATGCTGGCCGGGACGCCGACCGCGGCCATCGGTGCCGTCAAGGTGTTCTCGACCAAGCGCGCCTGCCCGACCTGCGGCACCAGCTACCCCGAGCTCGACCCGCGCATGTTCAGCTACAACAGCAAGCACGGCTGGTGCACCACCTGCGTCGGCACCGGCCTGAAGCTGACGCGCGAACAGCGCAAGGCCTACGACGATTCGGTGCGCGACGACGACAACAAGGGCCGCGAGCAATCGTTCCCGTCCGAGGAGCAGGAAGTCGAAGGCGTCGAGGACACGCCGTGCCCCGATTGCGCCGGCACGCGGCTGAACCCGGCCTCGCGCCTCGTCACGTTCGAGGACGAGCCCATCACGACGATCGCGCAGTGGTCGGTCGCCGACGCGCGCACCTGGGTCGACGGCCTGAAGCTCGTCGGCCGCGACGCCGAGATCGCGCGCGATGTGATCACCGAGATCAAGAGCCGCCTCGAGTTCCTCGAAGAAGTCGGCCTGGGCTACCTCACGCTCGACCGCGCGGCGCCCACGCTGAGCGGCGGCGAGGCGCAGCGCATCCGCCTCGCGGCGCAGCTCGGCAGCAATCTGCAGGGCGTGTGCTATGTGCTCGACGAGCCGACCATCGGCCTGCACCCGCGCGACAACCAGGTGCTGCTGAACGCGCTGCAGACGCTCAGCGACAAGGGCAACACGCTGGTCGTCGTCGAGCACGACGAAGACACGATCCGCCGCGCCGACCACATCATCGACATCGGCCCGGGCGCCGGCAAGCGCGGCGGCCGGCTGGTGGCCGAGGGCAGCGCGAAGGACCTGTCGGCGCAGGCCGATTCGGTCACCGGGCGCTTTCTCGCGCACCCGCTGGTGCACCCGATCCAGGCGCGGCGCTTCATCGAGCCGGTCACCGCGAAGACGGTGCGCGCCGAGAGCGAATCGAATCGCCTGCTCACGGTGCGCGACGCGAACAAGCACAACCTGCGCAACGTCACGGTCGATGTGCCGCTGAAGCGGCTGGTGGCGGTGACGGGCGTCAGCGGCTCGGGCAAGTCCACGCTCGCGCGCGACGTGCTGCTCGCCAACCTGCAGTTCATCAACACGCGCGGCGGCAGGCCGCAGTGGCACGGCTGCGCGGCGATCGACGGCTGGGGCTTCATCGACCGCGTGCTCGAAGTCGACCAGACGCCGATCGGCAAGACGCCGCGTTCCTGCCCGGCCACCTACATCGGCTTCTGGGACACCATCCGCAAGCTCTTCGCCGACACGCTCGAAGCGCGTGCGCGCGGCTATGCACCGGCGCGCTTCAGCTTCAACACCGGCGAAGGCCGTTGCGCCGGCTGCGAAGGCCAGGGCGTGCGCACCATCGAGATGAGCTTCCTGCCCGATGTGAAGGTGCCGTGCGACGTGTGCCACGGCGAACGCTTCAACGCCGAGACGCTGGCGGTGAGCTGGCGCGGCAAGAGCATCGGCGACGTGTTGAAGATGGAGGTCGACGAAGCGGTCGAGTTCTTCGCGTCCATGCCCAACATCTCGCACCCGCTGCAGTTGCTGAAGGACGTCGGCCTGGGCTACCTGACGCTTGGCCAGCCGTCGCCCACGCTGAGTGGCGGCGAGGCGCAGCGCATCAAGCTCGTCACCGAACTGAGCAAGGTGCGCGACGACGTCACGCGCCGCGGCAACAAGGCGCCGCACACGCTGTACGTGCTGGACGAGCCGACCGTGGGCCTGCACATGGCCGATGTCGAACGCCTGATCCGCGTGCTGCACCGGCTCGTCGACGGCGGCCACACCGTGGTCGTGATCGAGCACGACCTCGACGTCATCGCCGAAGCCGACTGGGTCATCGACCTCGGGCCGGACGGCGGCGTGAAGGGCGGCGCCGTGGTGGGCGAGAGCACGCCGGAGGCGCTGGTGGGCAACGCGGCGAGCCACACGGGCGCGGCGCTGCGGCCGGTGCTGGCGAGGCAGTAGACGGCAAGCGTCGGACAGCGTTGGACCGCGGGCGGCGCTTCGGCAGTAATTCGCGCTTTGCCCGGCTTCGTCACGGACCGCCCGAACAAATCGTTCGGCTCGGTACGATTGTTCACGGTTCTTCACGGCCGCGCGCTACGCGCTGAAATGTTTGTCGCAAACAATTCTCGCGTTGTCATTCGCCGTCAAGGGTCAAAGATGAAGTCAATCCAATGGGCCTTGTCGCGGGGCTGCGCCGCAGCGGTCACGGTGCTGGCGTTGGCCGCGTGCGGGGGCGGCTCCAGCACCACTGCCACCGATTCGGCGAGCGGCTCCACCGACGCGAGCATCGCCTCGACCACGAGCCTGTTGCCGGTCATCGACACCACCAAGCTCCCCGCGGCCGCCGCCGGCTGGAGCGGCGCGCGGCTGCAGAGCACGACGCTGACGACGGATGCGGCCGACATCGGCGCGTTCCGCCTCGGCTGCTTCTATTCGCACATGAAGTTCGACGATCCCATCGTCTACCCGGGGCAGGCCGGCGTCTCGCACCTGCACGTTTTCTTCGGCAACACCGGCGCGGATGCGAACTCGACCAACGACACGATCGCGAACTCAGGCAACTCGACCTGTTCCGGCGGCACGCTCAACCGCAGCGCCTACTGGGTGCCCGCGATGATCGACACGACGGACGGCACGCCGATCACGCCATCGGCCATCCTCGTGTACTACAAGACCGGCTACGGCGGCGTGAAGCCGGCCGACGTGAGGGCGGTGCCCACCGGGCTGCGCATGATTGCCGGCAACAGCAAGGCGACCACCGCCACCTCCGACGGCGCGGGCCGCTTCTCCTGCGTCGGCGGCAGCACCGGCGTGGGCTGGCAGAGCAGCATCCCCACCACCTGCAACACCGGCAACTCGCTGATCATGGAGATCAGTTTTCCGCAGTGCTGGGATGGCGTGAACCTGGACTCGCCCGACCACAAGAGCCACGTGGCGAGCCCGACCGGCAGCGGCTGCCCCGCGGCATATCCGGTGGCCTTGCCGGCCATCACCTACGAGGTCTACTACGACCTCTCGGCGGTCGTGATCGCGCGCATGGCCAAGTGGCGGCTCTCGTCCGACAACTATGCCGCGACCACCGCCGGCGGCTACTCGGCGCACGGCGACTACGTGTTCGGCTGGGACGCCGCGACGATGCAGACCTTCATCACTAACTGCGACAACGCCTCGGTCGACTGCCACGCCAACCTGCTTGGCAACGGCACGATGCTGTACTGAGGCCGGCGGCGGCGCTGTCCGCACCGCCGTCCACACCGCAAAACCCGCGCTTCGTCATTCCGCACGGCGATGCCCTATTGACCCTGGCGGGCAGGCGCGCTTACCTTCGCCGCATGCCCATCGTCTCTGCCTCTGTGCTGCGCACCCACTGGGACCGCAAGCGCCTCGTGCCCAGCCGCCGCCAGCTGATGTTCACCGTGATGCTCGCGGTGGCCGGCGCGATTGCGCTGAACCCGATCACGCTGAACCCGTTCGTCGAGGTGCTCGGCGAGGCCTTGTTCGTCGGCATCGTGCTGCTGTTCGGCTTCACGGTGGCCGGCGCGTGGCGCCAGACGCTGCTGCCGCGCTGGGTCGCGCAGGTGGTTGCGGTCACGCTCGGCGCGGCGCTCTCGCCGCTGGTGGTGCAGATGCTGTCGGTGGGCGGCGATTTTTCCGCCTTCATGGCGTCGCGGCCGATGGTGCGCGGCTATGTGCTGGTGACGCTGAGCGCGGGCCTGATCGGCACGCTGTTCGCGCTCGGCGCGCTGTACCGCGAGCGCGACGCGCAGGCGCGCGCCGAGGCGCTGCAGTTCGCGCTCGAACGCGAGACGCTGCAGCGCCAGGCGGTCGACGCGCAACTGAGCCTGATGACGGCGCAGATCGAACCGCACTTCCTGCTCAACACGCTGGCCAATGTGCAGCAGCTGGTCGAGAGCGGCTCGCCGCGCGCGGTGCCGGTGTTCCGCAGCCTGATCGCCTATCTGCGCGCCGCGATGCCGCAGCTGCAGCAGAAGAGCGCGACGCTGGGCGACGAGGAGCGCCTGGTGCGCGCCTACCTCGAACTGATGCTGATGCGCATGCCCGACAGGCTGCAGTTCACGGTCGAGATCGAGCCCGCGCTGCGCAGCATCGCGTTTCCGCAGATGGCCTTGCTGACGCTGGTCGAGAACGCGATCCGCCACGGCATCGACCCGGCCTGCGATGGCGGGCGCATCGAGGTCGGCGCGCGCCGCGAGGCCGGCGGCGTGGTCTGCCTGTGGGTGGTCGACACCGGTGCCGGCCTGGCCGGCGAGCTCGGCAGCGGCACCGGGCTGCGCAATCTGCAGCATCGGCTGCAGGCCTTCTTCGGCGCCGGCGCAAGCTTCGCGCTGACCGAGCAGGCGCCGCAGGGCGTGCGTGCCGAGATCCGCGTCAGCGTGCCGGAGCCGCGCTGACATGACCGCGCCCACCGCGCTGATCGCCGACGACGAACCGCTGCTGCGCGAGCAACTCGCCGCCCACCTCGGGCGGCTGTGGCCCGAGCTGCAGATCGTCGCGCAGGCCCGCAACGGCCGCGAGGCGGTCGAGCTGTTCGACGAGCTGCAACCGCAGATCGCCTTCCTCGATGTCCACATGCCCGGCATGAACGGCATCGAGGCCGCGCGCTGCATCGGCCGGCGCGCCGAGCTGGTGTTCGTGACCGCGTTCGACCAGTACGCGGTCGAGGCGTTCCGCCAGGGCGCGATCGACTACCTCGTGAAGCCGCTGGAGGAGGAGCGCCTGCTCGATTCGGTGCAACGCCTGCAGTCGCGCATGCAGGAGCGCCTGCGCGCGACCGACGACGCCGCGCGCCCCGAGTTCAACGCGCTGCTCGAACGCATGGCGCTGCACATGGCCGAACAGCGGCGCAGTGGTGGTGACGGAAGCGGCGGAGAACGCCGCTTCCTGCAATGGATCAAGGCCTCGGTCGGCAACGCGGTGCGGCTGATCCAGATCGACGAGGTGCTCTACCTGCGCTCGGACGCCAAGTACACGGTGGTGGCGTGGCAGGGCGGCGAGGCGCTGATCCGCACCACCATCCGCGAGCTCGCCGATGCGCTCGATCCCGAGCGCTTCGTGCAGGTGCACCGCTCGGCGATCGTGAACCTCGCGCATGTCGATCGGTTCTCGCACGGGCCCGGTGATTCGGGCGAGGTGCACCTGAAGGGCCGCAGCGAGCGGCTCGCGGTCAGCCGCAGCTATGTGCACCTGTTCCGGCAGATGTGATGCACCGAGCTGGCGCCGACGCCAGCGTTAGAAGACCTCGCGGAACAGCCGCCCCCAGCGCGTGATGCGCCGCGTGTCGACGCCCGCGAGCCGCAGCGACTTCCACACCACCGTCGCGATGCTGTCGTAGATGGGCACGTCGAATTCGTCTTCCAGCGCGGCCACCAGCGGCGCGCCGCGCAGGTTGGTGCACAGGATGGTCACGGCCTGCGGGCGCGTTTCTGGCGGGCCGCTCATGACGTCGGCGACCATGCCGCGCAGCTGTTCGGCGCTCACGTCGGAGAACGAGAAGTTGTCCTGCAGCCCGAGGTGGCGCTCGGCCACGCAGTCGATGCCGGCGCGCGCGTAGTTCGCGACGATCGCGCTCTGCACGTCGTCGCGGTAGGGCGTGACCAGGCCGAGGCGGCGCACGCCGGTCAGCTCCAGGATCTCGTTCAGCGCCAGCACCGAGGTGCAGGCGCGCGCGCCGGTCGCGCGCTCTATCGCGTCGCACAGCGCCTGATCCGTCTCGAAGCCGCGCCAGCCGGCCGCGGTGCCGCTCCACGCGATGACTTGGCAGCGCGCGTGCGACAGCAGCTCGGCCGCTGCCAACGGCCCGCTCAGGTCGAACTGCGCCAGCGCATTGCCCGACAGCGCGATCTCGGTGACCTTGAAGCGTCCGAAATGCGCGCTGGCCTCGGGGACCTCGGCCAGCATCGCGGTGGTGACCGGCTCGAGCGTCGTGTTCGACGACGGGGTCAGCATGCCGAGCAGGGTGCGGTCGGTCACGGGAGTCTCCTGGTGAATAGGGCGCCGACGATGTCTTGCGAAACGCGTGCCAGCGGCCCGCCGGACAGCGAGGTGACACTTTGCATGCGATGCTCTGGCAGATCGTATCCAGGATGCAGCCAAAGGGCATCCAGTTGGCCGCACAATTGCTTTGCACATTTGCTTGGCTTATTTGCTTGGCAAATTCCCAACCGATCCTCAGCACTGCCCATGGCCACCACACCCAAGTCGCGCACCAAGGAAGCGGCGCCCGAACCCGCGTCCAAGGACGACATCCACGCGCGCATCTACAACGCGATCGTCGAGCATCGTTTGCAGCCCGGCACCAAGCTCACCGAGGAGCGCATCGCCGAGCTGTTCGCTGTCAGCCGAACGCAGGTGCGCGGCGTGCTGCAGCGGCTGGCGGTGGAGCAGGTGGTCACGCTGGTGCCCAACCGCGGTGCCTTCGTCGCGACGCCGAGCGCCGCGCAGGCGCACGACGTGCTCGACGTGCGGCGCACGTTGGAGCCCGGCGTGGTGCGGCGCCTGATCGAGCGCATCGCGGCCGGCGAGGCGCGCGATGCCGTCAAGCAGCTGCGCCAGCTCGTCAAGCGCGAGCAGCAGGCGCACGCCAGCGGCGACCGGCGCGCCGCAGTGCGTCTGTCGGGCGAGTTCCATGTGCTGCTCGCGGAGTTGTCGGGCAGCAGCATCTACCACCGCATGATGCGCGAGCTGACGCCGCTGACCTGCCTGGCCATCCTGACGTTCGAGGCGCCCACCGCCGCGGCCTGCCCGAACGACGAACACGCGCGGCTGATCGATGCGATCGAGGCCGGCCAGGTCGCGAAGGCCGCGGCCCTGATGACCGAGCACCTGCACCACATCGAGAACGCGCTCGACCTGAGCCGGCACGACGAGGAACCCGAGGTCGACCTCGAAGCGCTGCTGCTGGGTTGACGCGCTGCCGCGTCAGTCGCGCAGCAACAGCGGTGACGGCGCCGATCGCCCGAGCAACTGCTCGGCGTGCCAGGCCCACTGCAGCACGCGCGCATCGGCAAAGCGCGGACCGGCGATCTGCAGGCCTACCGGCAGGCCCAGACGGCCCGTGCCGCACGGCAGCGAGAGCGCAGGCACGCCGCCGTAGTTGAACATCGGCGTGAACGCGGCATGGCCGCGCGGCCCGGCCGGCAGGCCGCCGATCTGTGCCGGGCCGAGCTGGCCGAGTGGCCAGGCCTCGACCGGCGCGACCGGGCACAACAGCCCGTCGCAGCGTGCGAACAGCGCGGTGAAGCTCGCATGCAGATGCTCGCGAAGCCGCAGCAACTCGGCCATGCGCGGGCCGCTCACTGCGAAGCCGAGCTCGATCTGCGCGCCGATGTCCGGGTCCAGCAACGCCGGCGTGCGCCGCCAGATGTCGCCGAACAACTGCGCGAGGCCGGCCTGCTGCAGCGCGATCAGCGGGTACTCGCGCGCCTGCTCGGGCCAGATGGGATCGGCCTCCTCGATGACCCAACCGGCGCTGCGCAGGCGCTCGACGGCCGCGTCCAGCGTCGCACGCACGTCGGCGTCGACCGCCAGGCCGCAGCCCAGCTGCGGCGAGTACGCGAAGCGCGCCGGCGCCATCGGCGCGCGCAGCGTGGCCATCGCATCGGGCGCAGTGAACGCGGGGCTGGACAACGGATCGGCCGGCGCCCACGCGGTCAGCAGGTCCAGCATCCAGGCCACGTCCTCCACATCGCGGCCGATCTGGCCGATCACCGACAGCAGGTGGTTCGGGTCGTCGAAGCCCCATGGGTTGGGCACGCGGCCCAGCGTGGGCTTCATGCCGACCAGGCCGGTGTGCGCGGCGGGTCGGCGCGTCGAGCCGCCGGCGTCGGTCGCGAGCGCCAGCGCGCCGAGGCCGGAGGCCACCGCGGCGACGGCACCGCCCGACGATCCACCCGGCGTGCGCTGCGGATCCCACGGATTGCGCGTCTGCCCGTGCAGCGGCGTCTCGGTGATGCCCTTGCAGGCGAACTCGGAGCAGTTGGTCACGCCCAGCGGCACCGCGCCCAGCGCCTTCAAACGCGCCACGCACCACGAATCGCGCGGCGCGACGAAGTCGGCGAACACGCGCGAGCCGAAGGTCGCGGGCCGGCCGACCAGCCAGAGGTTGTCCTTCACGGTGAAGGTCACGCCGGCGAGCGGGAGTGTTTCGCCGGCCGCGAGGCGCTGGTCGACGAGGCGCGCGGCGGCGAGCGGCAGCTCGGGGTCGAAGTCGGCGAAGGCGTTGAGCAGCGGGTTCAGCCGCGCGACGCGATCGCACTGCGCGCGCGCCGCTTCGAGCGCCGAGAGCTGCCGCGCGTTGATCGCCGCGGCCAGCTCGCGCGCCGAGGCGCGGTGTATCGGGGTGTCCATCAAGGCAACTCTCCTTGGTTTTAGATTGAGCACCAAAAACACAAGCTTTGTATCCAATCCGGTGCGCCAATTGTCGCTGCAGGTGCGCCGGCCGTTCAAAACCATCGGGCTTGCAAGACCGGTTCCAGCCGAAAAGAAGGCGATCCTCCTATTGTGTCCAGTGAGCTGGCGCATTGGATACAAAGTTGGCACGAGGGTTGCTAAATCGGTGACCATGGACACCGCTGCCGGACAAAGTCTCACGCTCGACGACATCGTGCACCGCTACGGCGCCAGCACCGCGGTCGACCATGTGACGCTGGAGATCGCGGCCGGCGAGCTGGTCGCGCTGCTCGGGCCCAGCGGCTGCGGCAAGACCACGCTGCTGCGCATCATTGCGGGCTTCATCGCACAGACTTCGGGCAAGGTCGTCGTCGGCGGCAAGCGCATCGACGAGCTGCCGCCGAACCGCCGCAACATCGGCATCGTGTTCCAGAACTACGCGCTGTTCCCGCACATGACGGTGGGCGAGAACGTCGGCTACGGCCTCGCCGCACGCGGCACCGATGCGGCCGCGGCGAAGAAGCGCACCGCCGAGATGCTCGAATTGGTGCAGCTCGGCCACCTCGCCGGTCGCCTGACGAAACAGCTCTCCGGCGGCCAGCAGCAGCGCGTGGCGCTGGCGCGGGCGCTCGCGATCGAGCCGCGCGTGCTGCTGCTCGACGAGCCGTTCTCCGCGCTCGACAAGAGCCTGCGCCTGGACATGCAGATCGAGATCAAGCGCATCCAGCGCGCCGCGGGCACGACCGCGATCATCGTCACGCACGACCAGGAAGAGGCGCTGGGCATGGCCGACCGCGTCGCGGTGCTGAGCCAGGGCAAGCTCGAGCAATTCGCGCCGCCGTCTGATGTGTACGACACGCCGGCCAGCCTGTTCGTGAACCAGTTCGTCGGCACCGCCAATGTGTTTGCCGGCACGCTCGAAGCGCTCGAGGCCGATGGCGCCCGCGTGCGCCTTGCTGACGGCAGCGCGATGCTCACGCGCGCGCCTGCTGCATCGCTTGCGCTCGGCAGCGCGGTGCTCGCCTGCGTGCGCCCCGAGAACCTGCGCCTGGCGGCGGATGGCGACGGCATCGCCGCCACCGTCGAGCTCGGCATGCCGCTGGGCGCGACCATCGTGCACGAGATCCGCACCGCGGGCGATGCGCGCCTGAAGCTCGTCGAACCGCGCCTGCCCGGCACGCTGCCGCGCGCGGCCGGCATGGCGGTGCACGTCAAGCCGGTCTCGGCCGCGAGCGTCGCGCTGTTTCCCGCGCCCTGATCGATCACCCGCTCGCTCCGTCCCTTCCACCCGACACCACAGGACCCGCCATGAACCACACCCGTCGACAGCTGCTGGGCAGCGCCCTGACGCTCAGCGCGATGCAGCTCTTCCCCGGCATGGGCTACGCGCAGGCGCGCAAGCTCGTGTTCGCCACCTTCACCGGCAGCTGGGAAGAGGCCCACAAGGACGTGCTGGTGCCGGCCTTCAAGAAGGCCACCGGCAACGACATGCTGCTCGACGCGATGCTGTCGGTCGACCAGATCGCCAAGGTCACCGCGGCCCGCAACAACCCGCCGATCGACGTGATGCTGCACGACCCGGGTCCGGCGCTCACCGCGATCGCGCAGGACCTGGTCGAGCCGTTCCCGGTGGCCGGCAGCAAGAACTACCACGACCTGATTCCCGAGGCGCAGGACCCGATGGGCCCGTCGATGTTCTTCCAGGTCGTCGGCCTCACCTACAACCCCGACAAGATCAAGACGCCGCCGACGAGCTGGGCCGATCTGTTCAAGCCCGAGTACAAGGGCCGCGTCGGCATGACCAACCTGAACTCGACGCTGGGCACCGGCTTCCTCGTCGAGCTCGCGCGCATGAACGGCGGCTCCGAGGCCAACGTGGAGCCGGGCTTCAAGGCGATCGAGAAGCTCAAGCCCAACCTCGCGGCGGTGGCCGCCAACCCCGGCGCGCTCGCAGCGCTGTACCAGCAAGGCCAGATCGACATCAGCCCTGGCAACTTCAACGCGATCCAGATCCTGAAGGCGCGCGGCGTGCCGGTCGAGTTCGTGGCACCCAAGGAAGGCGCGATCGCGTTCAAGACCAGCATCCACATCGTCAAGAACTCGCCCAACAAGGCGCTCGCCGCGCAGCTGATCGACGTCGCGCTTTCGCCCGAGGTGCAGACCAAGCTGATGCAGGCGCCCTACCTGGTCGTGCCGACCAACGCCAAGGTCAAGATGGAAGGCGAGATCGCCAAGGTGCTGGCCAAGGACACGGCCGAGCTGAAGAAGAAGTTCGTGTTCCAGGACTGGAA
>Ga0307510_10002984_pt1 | contig 19462 bp, 26 predicted proteins | sample 12_EM_MG_FD_207224 | JGI IMG/M metagenome (GOLD analysis project Ga0307510, IMG submission 207224) | Populus trichocarpa ectomycorrhiza microbial communities from riparian zone in the Pacific Northwest, United States - 12_EM | ecosystem: Host-associated > Plants > Roots > Unclassified | place...
TTCGCATGCGTGAATTCTAAATCTTGGCGATCAGAGACAAATTACCGTCCCGAGACATCTCACCAGTAGCACTTCCAGGGGAGTCAGGCTGCCCGCGGGCGGTCGAAGTCTTGTGTCACCACCGTGACGAACGCTTCTTACTTGGACCTTGAAATAGGCGCCTGACCAGAACTCCGCACGTTTTGCTTGCACATGGAAAGAAGCACACTGCGCAAAACAAAAGCACCGAGAGGAAAACACTTTTCTATCCCCGCAGACGACGTGGCTTTGTCAAGAGAGACATCCACATCTAGCATATCCCTTTTTTGATTTCGGAATCCCGGGCTGGAGTGATCCCGCCATAGAAAACGATGGCACATGGAAGCATACAAGACTCGAAATCGTCCGAAATCTTGTGAGACCAAAACCGTGAATCCTGGGACAGTGTTATGTGTTTGGATCACCGTAATTTTCCTTGTGAACAATGTTATCTTACAACTTCTTTGACAGGACCCAGTCGATCAGAATGCAGCTGCCATGATGGGTGACGAAATATTCTTTGCTTTCACACCCCGATACCATACTTGCGCTCTATCGTGCGCTGCCATATGGGCTACGAGATCCGCTCTTCACGGGAAACATACTAAGGGAAGGCTTCGGGTTGCCGTTATAGTATCCATGCACTTGTTGAGTAGACGTGCCAGCGACCTCGAGAGCCAATCAGTAATGAATGTGAAATTAGACAGACTAGCAGTCAGTGTGCTAACTTAGAATGCTCACTACTGCTCCACCTTTCTTATGACTTCGTCCTTTACATGGCCAAAGGGAAAGATGTGTCAGGCTCAGGTTCGGAGGGAGATCGCCTAAAGGACGCGTCTGACAATTTTTGAGTCTTCCAGGTTTCGTCTCTCTGATCGTTGACATCTCCACTTTGCATTTGCGATCATGGTGTAATAACTGGATAGCGCGATCGTCCCAGACATTGGCAGACAAGTTCTTGTGAACGTGTTCACTTCTGCATTTTCGTACTTGAGGCATGCCTTCATTTTCATTTGAGAACCCTTGCCCGTGATAAAGAAGACGGTCGTAGTGTGTGTGTGGAACTTGAAAGCTTGAACGTTTGAACGCGCGATGTGCTTTCTGCTGGAACTTCAAGTTGTACTAGCAGTGACGTCCGTGACGCAACTCCGAGGAACAACGCGCCACGCGCGCGGTCACGTGTGTGGGCTGCTTAGTCACGACCATGTCGCGTATCTTCACGTGATTGGCAGTTGGGCAGAATTATGAGACATACTTCTGCCAGCGAAGCGACACATGCTCCGTCCTTCTCATGCCCCACTGCCCCCGTCCATCCTTCTTCAAAGGACTTGCTATGCAGCTGCGATGGACTTAGGCCAACCACCCAAGCCGAGTATGGTTCGTTACTAGGCATGGCTCATCACCGCTGCTGCAGTCTGCAGTGTCAAAAACCTTTTGGTGCTAACATGACTCTTCGCCATTCATGATGAAATGTTGTATTCGCATCAACATGTCGTCCTCTTCTGCGACCCGTCCGGACCCCGGAAACTTCCTTGGGTTAAGGGAGACGCGGAGCCTATCTTGTCCGTATCAACGCAATGCCACCCAGTCTGTGGGGGAAATGCGGACAACAAGTAACACCGTTGCCGCGCTCTAGTACTACGATCGAATTTGTGAAATTTACCTCCAACGTGTTCGCAGCTCAGTGGCTCACGATTAAAGGTTTCTCCTCAATAATGCAGAGACCATTCCTAAGACCGACAAATCTGATGGTTCTATCACAGGTGGTTTTGCACCCAGTTCTTGCGATTTCACTTCTTGGTGGATCTGCCGCGCGTCATCAAACACTCGAATTGAATAGCATCCCATTCATGGCACTACGATGCCTGCTTTTGTCTACCACTTACCTTGGGTCAACTTGTTCATTTCACCCGTCGATAGATATTCCGCACATGATCCTCATTATCATCCGAGTCCCAAACTGCAGTATCATCGCTCTTTACCATCCACCTTCACCCTGATCTCTCGGAAACCTACACTTGAGCACTGACGATCCACGTACAGCGATTACTATATTTTAATGCGGCCCTGCGAACGTGCGAATTCCGGGGTCCCGGAGTCTTCATTGATAAAAACCGACACGACTCAACTTGTCTTGTGGTCTCTCGTTGATAAGCCAGGAAATCACGTGAGTTCAGTTAAATTTTCAGTCATCCTGTCGGTCGTAATGTAAAAAAGTGATCAAAATCCCCAATTAACTCCCTGCTCCAGCTCGAAGAATGTGTAAGATATAATGTACGCAAGTAGAAACCTGAGTTTGGGGGAGCACGGATGTGGGACTAGTACTGTGGATATGGAACAGATTCCTTGCCGTTGCACCTCGTGCCACATCACTTTACTGTCGGTACTACTGTATTGTCCTGTTACGTGATAGAAGATGTCGGTCGCGTGGTTTCTGTTCCCACCTGGTGCCCCCTCCGCACAGAGGCTAGACTATATGTCTATGACCTGCTGTGTTCCTGACTGCGCAGCTCCCGTTATGGTTGACCCCTTTATGCAAGCTTTATGGACAGGACCTGTGGCGGTGTGGCGCTCACTGGCGCCTCTCCATCGTTCCCGGGCGCGTACATGTCAATACCTGTGGGTATCTGATGTCTGGAAAACCTGTTACAGCTACTCCAAAACTATTGGTCATTAGGCCTGCTAGGCCCAACGACCCCGAACCAGATATAAGAGCACAAATAAATCATACACGAGGAAACAGCTACGCGACGAAAGCAAAAGCCACAAAACTCATACTATGAAATCAAGGACAAGAGCGGTAAACGACTTTCATATCGACTATCTTACATCTCAAACCGACACCGTGGGTAAGAAACCATAGCCTGAGAATACCCATATGGACACGGGGCAGCCCTAGAGAAGGCCACCCACTTGTATTTCGAGGGCGATTATTACCCTAAATCCACCTGTGGGGCTCAGTTCCACGCGAACTGTGTCAACCTGTGAGTCCGGATGTTCCAAATAACGGCTAGCGAGCTGTCGAAGAATTTCCGTTGCTGGTTCGCCAGGGACAGGGACCTCATGAGGCCATGCGTTGAGGCCGTCTGGGGCTGTGCCAGCTGGTGGGTGCTGTGCCACGTCACCAAAGATATCATGTTCTTGTATCTCCTGCAGCGAGAGACATACTGAGATAGGTATTTGTAAGGGAGGCAATGTGTTACACACAGGAACCTGTGGGACAATAACTTGTGCTTGTGCGGGGACGCCTCGGATAACTCTGGCGTAGTTGTTGACCCCCACATTGTGATACATATGTGGGGTTGCCAGATCCTGTGCAGGGGTGTCATCGACGGTGCCTAAAACCTTGTAACGTCGGCATCACTCACAGCTAGGGGTGGAGGGTGGTAATGACCAAATTCAAGGCGGTGCGGGTGTTGTGGTCGACCCTGTGCAACTACTGGAACGGGTGTAACCCCCCCGTTGCCTCCAATTTGGCCCAGGGCGGAGCGGTTTACCGGCAATCTCTAAAAATACAGAACGTGGATAAGTGCTTATCAGTGAGAGAGCTCCACGGTACCAATCACTAACCACAGTGTTCTGCTGTATATCAGCGTGATGGCCTGGCGGAGTCGGAGACAGCGAACGTTGAAGGTTCGAGGGGGCAGTGGCATCCCATGATACACCCACTGTGGGGAATGTGTTTCCTGAGGAGTGACTCGGACCCTCGCGGTGTGGTGGGAGATCAGCCATCTTGTGCCGTATGTTTACGATTGAACGGTCAAGGGGGCCTCCGTTGGAGTGTCTTTCGCCAGCGCTGAGGAGGTCCGTTTTATACAGCCAAAGCACAAGGTGGCGTGTGAGCCAGGACTCGGAGGGGACATGAGAAGAGGAGATGGGGACTGAATAGATTGGCGCAATCAGTGCCATTACGCCTTTCAAAAGCGTGTACGAGTCCGGAGAATGGAGCAAACATCAGTAATGGGATTAGTGATTGTCACCACAGCTAATCGTTGGGGTGGGCGACGCGGCTAGTACTATTCTGCGACTGCTGACCTGAACAAAGTGAACAAAGTATCTAACTCGGATCGGATGGCCATCGGTGGCGCCATCGCAAAAAGCTTGATGGACGTAGGTGCGGTGATGCCAATTATGATGCCTTCGAACGGATATCGATGGACTCCGATAAGCATGGCCCAAGCGCCCGCTGCCTCTTGGGGTTCATCCAAACTAAGTCAATGAACGGCGAGAACAATTAGGTACAAAAGGGGTTGCTGATGGTTGGTGGCGAGGTGGCGGTGGGACTGGTGCCAATCCTCGGTCGCGGACAATCCCGGCCCTAGCCCATGTAGCCGTGCATTACCCCGCGCACCTGTTGCGTGACGCAGTCTTTGTTTTCAGTCGTTATGCTTACTTCGGCACGCACTACAGCAGGCAATTAGCCGTCAGCGCCAGGTATTCGCAAGTTCAGCCTCAGCGGTGTCTAGGCTTTGGTGCGATGAGAAACCGGTCACGAGGAGAAAATACGACACCGTTACAAACGAAAGCTGTAAATGGATCCCTACATCAATGGGACATCGCCTTTATAGCCGAATGCACCACGACGACTCATCGTATTGGTGACAATGGAGTGCGTGTGATAAATGGTAGCCTCAGAGAAGGTCAGCCAATTTACCTTGACTCCACCGGCAAACTTAGTTCCATCCAAACCATGTCAACACGTGAATTGTGCTGGTTTAATCAGCGGTTTACGGGCCGCTGCAGGGCTTCTGTAGCTGGCTCGTTAGGCAAGGGTGGTTGGTGGGGCCATCCGAGTCCGCCGAGGAAGGGTGGAGCTATTCCAGTTGGGGCATGTTGAACCGCGTGGTTGAGCATGTTCATTTCCTTCAGAAAATCGTTGAGCAAGTAAAGGTGACTGCAGAAACTGAAGTCATACACACCGGGCTGGTGAAGCGGTTGGTTGTGCTTGGAAGGGGGAACTTTGAGCAACTCTGAATCCGACATAGAAGTTGACGTCATGGTATTTGCGCGGGCCACAAGATCCTGTACAGTATCATGAATATGACGGGAGACATTCCAAGAATAGATACTAACTGCAGGCGGAGGGTGATAATGGGCCAGGTTGAAATGATTCATGTCGTTCTACTATGGGTTTTGTGCTGGACCTCGCGCAGTAATGTTCTCCGATGGTGGGATGTCCTCCCTGTTTTCACGGGCACTTATTTACATCTATTAATTTTAGTTCGTCCCACTGGACGCTGTCCGTGATCGCCAATTGATGAAAATGAGAGGCCATGATGCCAATGTCTGACCACGTCATTCTGCAGTGCACCGGCCTGGGCACTTGTGTGGTCCGGACACCAGTGAGGCAAAAGTGGTGATAGTGGGTACTACCGCGTACTACCGTCCTGCGGGGCTGGGAGTGGCGCCATCACTGGGCGCACCCGCTGAAGGGAATGCGTTCCCTGGAAGGTAATACCCATGTTGTTTGTCTTGTATCAGCCATATAACGACGTGGGTTTGAAGGTATGCAGTTGGGTATAGAGAAGCGGGAGGCTAATTGCTTTTATAGGCATGTATGAGAGCAAGAACTGATAGCATGTGGATCGGCCGAAAGGTTGTGTGGCCACTGTAAGGGGAACACAAATGATGGAATGGAATTTTGCGCTGTATACGCGCCTACCTGCTAACCCCAACGTAATAATCGTCAAAACACAAAACACCACCAAATAATGTGCGCGCCTTCGCAGAAGTTATCCCCTTTTGAAAATTTGAGCAGACCCACTTACGTTCATTCTCAGTTTTAGGCAACAGACGATCCTCAGTCAAAACCATGAAACTTCCCAAGCCATTGCGTTCTCGGCATTACTTGGCAGGAGGAAGATAGTTATCTAACCTAACCGACGACGCGGCCTTTTTCTACCCCATGTATACTGCTCGGGCTAATACACGGAAATGCATACATAATCCCATCAAGTCCATGCACTTGTATCAGATTTGCCCCACGTATCCCCAATTACGCGAAGTTAGTGTGCATTGTGCGCTACAGACCCTTCTGAACATTCCCCGTGTCCAAGTCACGCCTACAGCTTCTCTCACGCCTTCTAAACTTTCGCTCAAACTACGGACAACCGGTTTCATCCCTCCTCGCGCGCCTCTCGTTTGCGCCGCCAGCCCCACGTGCCCCTGGTCCATATTCTAACTAAGGAGCTAACAGCAGACTTTGTGTATTGCAATGGAGTAGAGTCGAGCCAGTCGGCTAATCATCCATTATTGCTCACCAACGAATGCCGCCCGAGTGATAGAAAGCGAGGCGACGCGGGTGCGAGTGCTGGGCTTAGAGGCGACGACTAATGTGACTGCTAGAGAGGAGTGGAAATCGGATGGGTGGACGCAGTGACGTTCGAGGAAGGCGGATAACGTTTTGGGCCCACGATGGGCATTCGAATTTAAGTACTTCTAGAGCCAGTAGTAAACTTTTGGGGCACTATCGAGTGACCCCTTTGAGAGAAAATGAATCGTGCCCTAATCGCGCGAGTGAAAGCGGCACCGAGAAGATGAGAAACATAAGGAGCCCGGACGATTAGATGGCGATGGCCATGGAACTGCACTTGGGGATAAAAGGAACGAAACCTACACGTTCGAAAGATGAAGTGAGACCACGAGTGCACCACTGTGCTCAGGCTACTATGAGGTGCACCCGAAACATTCCATCCAACCGAGGGACACTCCAGGTGTTGCCCCGTTACAACCTACCGTGACAATTAAATGCCGCAGGCTCAGTGGCTCAGCTCAGGCGCGCAGTCAGTCATGGCACATCCATGGTCTCACTTCACTTTCTAACGCATTGTGCACATCAAGTTTGGTCACGGTCCTGTTTGAAGAATCATTCCCTTTATCTCCAAGGTAGTTGACTTGTTGTACTCTCAGTTGAGTTCAGTTACCCGCACGTGTTCTGATTCGGGGGCCCAACGTGTGCTGGAACTCATTTTGCTTTCACGCTTTCTACAGTGAGGGCAGTGTCAATTGCAGTGCATCCCAGGGTGCCCAAGTCCCTTTCCATTTTGGGACAAGTCCCTTTGTGCACGGGTCCTCGCCGGCCTCGCCCATCGATAACGGGCAACGGGCGGCACTTATCAGTGCCGCCTCACGCGTCACGAGCCGACTCACATCCCTTTCTCTCGTATTCCATCATGTTCCATGGGCATCTACTCGTCCTGTTCCCTCGTTTGTTCTCACTTCTCACTCCTTTCGCCTGCGTGATCGTGGTATGATTCAATATCTTTCAAAGGAGCACTTGATGTTGGAATATGATAGTTCCCCAAACATTTTCTTTGCTCTAGGAGTACTTGAATGCGCCCGGCGGCCGTTGAAGGCCAACGATATTATCTGCGCTTTCTCGAACGTCTCTGCATGCGCCTGTCCGACTCCCTTTCATCTCCAGCACATCGTCATCGCCTTCGTGCCCAGCATTCGCACCCACATCGCCTGGCCGTCCGTCACTCGGGGAGCGTTCATCTTCGTACGTCACTTCTCACATCTTACCTCGTGCCGGCCTCGTGTCCCTGCTCGCAGAGTTGCATCCTCGTTCCCCCTTGCATGTAACCTTTCTTTAAGAGAACAGCGAACCAACTCCGGGAATCCATGGTATGAGAGAGAGAAGCTCTCATTACGATGGCATGCTAACCGTTACGATGAGAAGTTATAGCAACTCTTCGACTGTTGTAGTACAAACAGGGAACAAGTAATAGAGCGGCGAAAGAAACGAGGACGAATGCAAATACGGGAGAGCAGTAAAAAGGTACCAACGATACGACATATTTCCATAGCAAAAATATCATAACGGCCATTAATTCTAGTAGCGAGATCGAAGTGCAGTTGTGACAAATGGCAGAGTCAGAGAAAGTTAGCAAATTCGAGGGTAATGACCACCCTGATATCACCTGCGGGACCTGGTTCCATACGAACCATGCCAACCTGTGAATCGGGCCGGTTCAAGTAGTGCCTCGCGACCCGGCGGAGGACTTCTGCGGCTGGCTCGTTGGGGATGGGGACCTGGTGGGGCCATTCGTTGAGAAGGGGTTGAGCTAGGCCAGCCGCTGCGTGATGATCGGCATAGTCAGGTATATCAAGACCCTGCCGAAAAAGGTCTGGTTAGACACGTGTATGCAGTTAAATTAAGCTGGTACCCACGGGGACTTGTGGAGCAATGCCTTGTACTTGGGCGGGGATACCCTGAGCAACTCTGGCATAGTAGTTGATACCATGATCATGGTATTCATGTGGGGCCACAAAATGCTGTGCAATGTCATTGACGAGAACGAAGGGCGATGCCCAAAAGGATAGAGTACTCACTGGAGGACATTGGCACATGCCGTAATATCCGATGTCATTGTTACGTAAGTCTTGTGGTTGCCCTTGCGCGGCGATGTTCTCGTTCTCGAAAGGCGCGGGCATAACCTCCCAGCGGTCGTCAGGCTGGTGGCGGTCACCAGCATCATTCACCAGTGGGAACTAATAACAACGCACACAGTTAAGCGTTTGTGAATCAGTCAGGTCACGATGTCAATTGCTGACCATGGCATTCTGCTGTACACCAGCATGCACTGGAATTGGACGCAAGTTAGGCGAGGGTGGTGCAAGTGGGTGGTGGAGAGCCGGAATGCCGTCGATATCCCGGGGCGCTCCCCCTACAAGGAACACATTCTCTTGGAGGGGATTCGCATGTTGTGGTCCAACATCAGCCATTGAACACAATAGAGTTTTGGGGTGTTTAAGACAGGATATGCAGAGGGAACTTCAGCGGGGTCCTTGCTATCTTGCATTGTACGACCGATTGTTTTATAGTGCTACCAATCACCGAGCCCGCAGCGGGGACAGGAGTCCTTCGCTGAGTTACTGGGGCCGCTGTTGGTGAGCGGATCGTTTGTTATAACGAAAGCTCAGCGCCGCTGCTGCTGCTGAGCGGTTAGCCGCCGTTGGAAAATTCTACGATCCATGGAGGCCCCCCATGACCGGCACCTTCAAGGCGTAAAAGGAGTTATCACATCAAACAATTCCATGTCAAGAACAAAATAATTAAAGCGATAACGGCAGCATGTCCGCATTTAAAACGCGTGGTACATGTCCTCACCGTTAACACGCAGCAAAATGAGGCACGGAGATGCAGAGTTATGGGCAAAGGTGGAAAGCTAGGCGCTTAGGGAAGGGGTGAGGACAAGGAGAGCGGGCAGGGACTTGGCGTGAGGGGATAAGCGTCCTGAGTGCAGCAAGGTGACATGCGGGGCGCATGCGGGGCCAAAGTGAAGTGAGACATGAAAGCTAGTTTCCGGTTGTCTCCCCAATCTGTAAAAATCCCCGGGCCTCCCACGACCTGTCCCCTCACGTTCATGACGTACGTCCGATCTTCCCTAGCATACACGGAAACTACTTCACAATCACCTGAACAATATGTAGAGGGCGTATCATTGCGCTCCGAAGAGGTAGCGGTAGTTTTGGGCCCTGAATCAAGCGAGCGATGATGTTCTTCGGGGTTGTACTGTAATAGCGGCCTATCCACCTAGTTTACCATCTTTTCACACTGGTCGCCGGGTTTTTGCGGGACCAGTTCTGACTCATCATCTCGGCATTTTTTTCATTTTGGGATTTTTGGTGGAGATTAGTTGTTGTAGTTATTTGTTTAACTGGATTAAGTTTGAGATGTTTCTGCATGGAAGGATTGTAGTGTTTGATGGATCAAAGCGTGCCAAAGTAGGGTTTGTTGGTCATTTCCGCCGTCCATTGCCCATGCCCATCGATCTCGGTGAGGGGATCGGCTGTTGAATCGAAAGCTCAGCGCTGTTGAGAGTTCCGCAGCGGGAGGCGAGGTACCACGGATGATGCCCGCATGATCGCCACTCTTTGACATTGACGCCTGTTGCAGCGGTGAGGCAGTACAACACGTTTGATGCCACGCTGAGTCGGCGCGCCAAGTTTGACTCGATGAGACCACTTGTTTTTCCACCCTCTTCCAACAGAGCGGAGACAATAGTCACAAGAGTCGGTGACAAGACAGGCCTCCAGTTCTATTCAAGCCTCTCATCGGCCTTGCTTTTGGAATGATGACCCGAGTGACCTAAGCCTGCACTTGCACATACCAGTTGCACTCACACGAGCAGCCATCATCAGGAAAACGCCATGTTTGCGTTTCACGTACTTATTTGCCAGGGTAGTGTAATGCTTGGGGATTGACACGGCAGGCAGGAATGGATAAGTCATGTCAGCTTATGGTCAATTAATGTCCAATAAGTTGACATCTCCTTATATGTCACAATATTTTAAATAAGAATACTTGAACAATTAGAAATTAAATGGCCACTGAGAGGAACACTGGTTATATCATAAAATATTTAAAATAAACTGCAGGTCACAGGCTTGGAAAAACCATTTAGCCAGGGAAAAACCATTGAGCCTAAAGGGTTTTTCTGATCTCCCTCTAATTTTTAATTATTCAAGTATTCTGATTTAAAATAAGGTGACTTATAAGGAGAGGTCAGCATATTAGACATTAATTGGACCAGCAGACATGACTTATCCATTCCTGTGAGGGCATATACTGTATTACTTAATAGGCAGGTAAGTCCGGCCAGGCCTGAGCCAAACAAACTCGAACAGGCGTGAAGTCACGTGCTGGACAACAACCAGCTCAACTTTATGCCGGCTCGTGCCAGTGCCATTGGAATCATCCTTGCTTCGTGGCATGGTGATCCGGTGACCTACGCCTCTACGCTTACTCACATTATGTTATGTTTCATCCCGTGTTTGTTTGGATGAGCTGAAAATCTTTGGGCGAACCAAGCGTATTCGGCAGTAACTCTGGAAAAGAGCCTACTCCTCATCGACCGCATAAAAATGGCATTTGGGATGCTATCGTACATGTCTATGGGATTGGAACTAGGGCATACACTGCTGGTTTCGTGACAGGTGCTTCGGGAGGCCGCGATTGGTTTGGTGATAGGGGAGGTGGACGCGGTGGGCGTGGAGGTGTAGGCGACCGTGGAGGCAGAGGGGGAGCGCGGGGCGGACGTACGTGATTCCCCTCAAAGGTACTAACACTCTTACCTACTCTCGCGCAGGCGGCCGTGGCGGACGTGGACGCGGGGGTGGCGGTGGTCGCGGCGGAAAAAGCATGGGACGCGGCGGGGCCAGAGGTGGCGCGAAAGTGATCATCGAGCCACACAAGCACGAGGGCATCTTCATCGCCAAGGGCAAAGAGTCGATGCTCGTCACCAAAAATCTCGTCCCCGGCGAGTCCGTGTACGGCGAGAAGCGCATCTCGATCAACGTGGGCGGCGAAGACGGCGCGAAGGTCGAGTACCGGGTATGGAACCCGTTCCGGAGCAAGTTGTCTGTGGGCATGTTGGGCGGCATGGACAAGATTTTCATTGGGCCTGGCTGTACCTCGGCGTGGCGAGCAGGACGCGTCCCAGCCATGTTCCAGATATCGTGGGCACCGCATGTCTTTTTGTGGACCGTGGCCTTACTCTTGTCAACTGATGCCTCACTTCCTTCCATTCTTCACAGGGGGACGTCATATATCCTGTTGAATTTTCTCCCCGGTCGGAGCATGACTTGATCAACATTGCCAGAAAGCGCAAGAATGACATCCGTGCGTTTGTCTAGTATCTGCATCTCGATCGACGTGGGCAGCGAAGACGGCGCGAAGGTCGAGTACCGGGTGTGGAATCCGTTCCGGAGCAAGTTGGCTGCTGGTGTGTTGGGTGGCATGGACAAGATCTTCATTGGGCCTGGCGCGAAGGTGTTGTACCTCGGTGCGGCGAGCGGGATGAGCGTCAGCCATGTTGCAGATATCGTGGCCTCATGTCTTTTTGTGGAGTGTGGCCTTACTCTTGTCAAACTGATGCCTTGATTTCTCCCATTCTTCACAGGAGGACGTCCTACACCCTGTTGGATTTTCTGCCCGGTCGGAGCATGACTTGATCAACATGGCCAGAATGCGCAAGAATGACATCCGTGCGTCTGTGTTTAGCATCTTTTGTATCCCGTCATACAGTTTGACCCGCGCTCGTATTCCAATTTCCAATTATCCACATTACTGATGATGCACTCACCCTTCAGGGACTACGGCTACCCTCCCCACCACCCATCATTTTTGCTGGTGTCGCACAGCCAGATCAGACGCATATTGTGGTCCGCAGTGCGCACCACTTTTTACAAAGTCGACTCTCGCGTTGTGATTTGTATTAAGGTGAAATGTATAGATTTAATACCCCTTCTAGAAGTTGTCTTTGGTAGAGAAGTCTGCGTTGCTGGTAGAAACTCGTAATCTATTTGAACAAATCACGGATGAAGATCGAGTCCCTATTCCGAAGTGCGCTGCCCTGTCGGGAGGTCGTATTGCAAGCTATGGCTCCGGTCTTATACTCTTACACTTCCCTGAGAATGGCGGTAGTGACACAGTCATCAGCGCCAGGGAATCGTGCGAATGAAGCTTGGGTGGTGTTACCAGGTGATCGTGGCTTGGGAAAGAAATGGCCTGCATACTTGAGGTACCAGAATCCTGAAAGTATATGGTTATACGCATCAAAGCAAGTCTCGGCCCAACATCATACTGACTGACCGCCACGAGTAGCAAATATAGCAGCACAAACAAGGGTAAACGAAAAAAGAACAGCAGAACGGCGAAAATGAGGACGAGGCCAGTACATATGTGTTAATATCCACGGCAGTTCTCATAGCTGAGTTGGCATACCGAGCCATTGTCGTAGGGACGACCAAGTGTTGGTGACAAATGGCAGTCTCAGAGAAGGTCAGCCAATTCGAGGGTGATGACCACCCTGATTCCACCCCCAAGGCCTCGTTCCATACGAACCATGTCAACTTGTGAATCGGGCTGATTCAGGTAGCGGCTCGCGAGCCGGCGGAGGACTTCTGTGGCAGGCTCGATAGGCATGTGTGCCTGGTGGGGCAATTCATCGACGAAGGCTGGAGCTAGACCAGCTAGAGCATGTTGACCAGCATAGTCAAATATGTCGATCTCCTTTAGCGGAAGGTTTGGTTAGACATGTGTATGCCGAAAAATATAATTGGTACACACGGGAACTGGTGGGACCACCGCTTGGACGGGGATACCCTGAGCAACTCCAGGGTAATGGTTCATATCATGACCATGATATTCGTATGGGACTACGAAATCCTGTGGAGCGTCGCTGTCAAGGACAAAAGTGGATGCCCCAAGAATAGACATCACTTACTGCAGGGAGAGCCTGAGGGGGGTAGGCCATGTTGTAATAATCCATGACATTGTTTCGCAGGTCTTGAGGTTGTCCTTGTGCAGCGATGTTCTCGATGGGAGGGGGCCTATCATCCCGGTGGTCATCGGCCAAGTCGTAATTACCGGCAGCATTCACTGGCGGGAACTAATGATATCACAGTTAGATGAGTGTTTATGATCAGGGGAGGTCACGATGCTATTTGCTCACCACGGCATTCTGCTGTTCGATAGCATGAACACGTTGCTGGATTGGAACTGGGCGAGCTAGGTGTTCTTGGGGCAATGGTGGAGCTCGTGGATGGTGGGAGACCAGGAGGACATCGGCGTCCCATGGTGCATCTGCTGCAGGGGATGCATTCTCTCGAAGGGGATACACATGTTGGGACCCAGCGTCAGCCATCTAACAGTCAAAAGTGTAAAACAGTGTACACAGATGGCGACTCCAGGTGGGCCCTCATCATTTTACATAGTGGTTTTATAGTCAAATTATGAGGTGTCTGCTGGGCCGGTGTTTTGCATTTGTATTACAGCCACCGTGGGAATACCTGGGGTGGATCGCTCGATCTCCCACTCCCACCCAGACCTGACCTAAAAGGCATCCCATTCCGTTTTGCATTTGTATTACAGCCACTGTGGGAATACCTGGGGTGGATCGCTCGATCTCCCACTCCCACCCAGACCTGACCTAAAAGGCATCCCATTCCTAGACCTGACCTAAAAGGCATCCCATTCTGTTTTGCATTTGTACTACAGCCACCGTGGGAATACCTGGGGTGGATCGCTCGATCTCCCACTCCCACCCAGACCTGACCTAAAAGGCATCCCATTCCCAGACCCAAATACACCCGGGTCAGGTACGTTTCTCTCTCCATGCCCCATGCCACTTTTGGGCCTTGGGCGCCCCGATGGCCTTCTTGCCTTGTTGCGCCAGGGGAGATATCCATGATTGAGCTGGGCACCTTCGTTCCACCGACGGTGACCGGTGACCTCTTGAATTAGTCCCTTGTTTCCCGTTCGCTACTCCAAATTTGTCTTGATAGCTTGATCCCTGATACCGACATCGATAGAGATATGCTGGGCAAACTAGAGAGAGACAACTAATTGCTTTTGAGTTTGAGTATGTTTTGTATTACCTAATAGGCAGGGTATTTGTGCCATTCGAATCAGTTTGGAATCCTTGCTTTGGCATGGTGATCCAGGTGACCTACGCCTCTACACCTATGCACACCATATAATTCATTCCCGGTGGGATGAAATAAGTTGAGTGGGTTTGTGAACCCAGTCGAATTAATTCGTAAAATTTGGGGTTTGTTTGGTAGATATGTCCTTATCAAGTATTGTTTGTTTGGACGAGCTGGTAAAATTCTTTGAGGTCAAGCTCAGCTCAAGCGCAGAGCGTACTCCTAATCGACCGCATAAAAAATGGCATTCGGTACGCTATCCTACTGTGTCTATGGGATTGAAACTAACGCACAGACTGCTGTGTTTCGTGACAGGTGCTTCGGGAGGCCGCGGTGGGTTTGGTGGTAGGGGAGGAGGTCGTGGTCGTGGAGGTGTAGGCGACCGTGGGGGCAGAGGGGGAGCGCGGGGCGGACGTACGTGATTCTCCTCAAACGATACTAACACTCTTACTGACTCTCACGCAGGAGGCGGTGTGCAGTCACGCGGCCGGGGCGGCGGTGGCGGTGGCGGACGCGGACGCGGGGGTGGCGGTGGTCGCGGCGGAATGGGACGCGGCGGGGCCAGAGGTGGCGCGAAGGTGATCATCGAGCCACACAAGCACGAGGGCATCTTCATCGCCAAGGGCAAAGAGTCGATGCTCGTCACCAAAAATCTCGTCCCTGGCGAGTCCGTGTACGGCGAGAAACGCATCTCGATCGACGTCGGCGGCGAAGACGGCGCGAAGGTCGAGTACCGGGTGTGGAATCCGTTCCGGAGCAAGTTGGCTGCTGGTGTGTTGGGTGGCATGGACAAGATCTTCATTGGGCCTGGCGCGAAGGTGTTGTACCTCGGTGCAGCAAGCGGGACGAGCGTCAGCCATGTTGCAGATATCGTTGGCCCCGTATGTCCTCTCCTGGGGCGTGATCTTGTTCATTTCCGCTGATGCAATCATCTCTATCTTTTTTTTTCTTTTAGGAGGGCGTCGTATATGCTGTTGAATTTTCTGCGCGGTCGGGTCGCGACCTGATCAATATGGCCAAAAAGCGCACGAATGTCATCCGTGCGTCTGTCTAGCGTCTCTAGTAGTCCCCTTTTGCATAGCCTGACGCGTGCGCGTATTCTAACTAGCCATCGTCGAGGATGCGCGCTTCCCTCAAAAATATCGTATGCTCCTGTCCACCGTCGATGTCATCTTCGCAGACGTTGCACAGCCGGATCAGGCGCGTATAGTGGCACACAATGCACACCAATTTCTAAAAGTCGACGGTCACGTCGTAATTTCCATCAAAGCGAACTGCATCGACTCGACCGCCCCGCCAGAGGCCGTCTTTGATAGGGAGGTCAATGCGTTGCGAGCAGAGATGTTTAAGCCACTTGAACAAATTACACTGGAGCCTTATGAGCGAGACCACGCCATGGTTACAGGTATGTCGTGTTAGCTATTAATGTCCCACGTTGATCACTCATTGGCACATCAGCACGGTATGTGCGCCATAAGTAGTGTTGTTTAGAGTAGTGTCGGCGTTATTCTGTGTATCTTTTGATATGTCTTGCTATCATATGTCAATAACCTGTCAAAAAAAAAAATACCATTTTTGTCCGCGGTGTACGTGTCATCGGTTTTCTCACCTTTATCGTTTCTCGCGTCTGTGCTGCCCTTCAACAATCATCTTTCCTTCCTTACCGCCGACGGTCTCAAAACCCGTTGCGCGAGACGGCTCACTCAGAAACTGAGAGCTGATGCCAAACCCGGAAATTGCCATCACCGTTCACCCACCCCCAGACCACCCAGCCCGTCCATCCGAGGACTTCGAACTCGTCCGCTATCCTACCCACGCACCCACCGACTGGCAACCTTCACACCGCAAAGAAGAACTCCCATACTATATGACTGACGACACTTCTGCCCGCCGCAGAGTCACACAACACCCGCAGACCCCAAGAGCGCCACCGCAACAGCAAAACACGCAGTGGGTTGATGAATACGATGCGGAGGGCAAGGACGTTTATTCCAAGGCCAATACTTTTCAGAGGTATGGCCATGGAGGGCGGATACCTAGGAGAGGCCCACCGCCTCCACCCACATCCATTGTGCGTCGTCGTTGCCACATCCTCCTTTGTCCTCACTACTCACATCAACCCCTGTCCTTGTTCCCTCTCCCCTCCCCCTTTTAGCCCGAGTTCATAGAGCAAAACTTGGAACATGTCGCGCCCGTCGTATACACGCTCCTTTCCTGCTGGACGCGGTTCCACAAGATTGGCAAATCGCCGAACGTGATCTGGGACGAGGCGCACTTTGGCAAGTTTGGCTCGTACTACCTCAGGCGCGAGTTTTACTTTGATGTGCACCCCCCACTCGGCAAGATGCTCGTCGGGCTCGCCGGTTTGCTGTCCGGGTACAACGGCGGCTATGAGTTCAAGAGCGGCGAGATGTACCCCGAGAACGTCCCCTATGTCGCCATGCGCGTCATCATGGCCACCTTTGGCGTTTTGATGGTCCCGCTCGGATGGTACACCGCCGTCGAGCTCGGCATGAGCACGCGGGCGTGCCACCTAGTTGCTCTCATGTGCTTATGTGGTGCGTTCATCTGGTTACGACTGCGCGTTTACGTACACCTTCATCTCACTTACGACAGATGTCGCCTGGCTGTGTATATCGCGATTCATTCTTCTCGATTCCATGCTACTGTTCTTTACCTTCACTACCGTTTTTGGTCTTGCAAAGTTCCACAATCAACAGTACCAGTGCGTCATGGTACCTGAAACTATTTTGCCTCCTACTGACCATCTTAGGTCATTTTCCATCGACTGGTGGTTCTGGTTAACTTTCACCGGCTTTTCAATTGGATGTGTATCGAGGTAAGTTACTTCTTTTGGTCGGCGTACGGCTGGTGCTCATGCAACCATTCAAAGTGTCAAGTTGATTGGCCTATTTGTAACAGCTTTGGTCGGTCTCTACACTATCGAAGATTTGTGGAATAAGTTCGGTGACCTGCGTATGCCAGTGGTACGCAAAAATCTTGCGCTTCCTTGTGCAGTTCATCGGTTTGACAAATTCTTAGCGAACACACCTCCGCCACTGGGCCGCGCGCATCGCTTGTCTGATTGTGCTCCCCATCATGGTTTACATCACTTGTTTCAAAATCCACTTCCTCATCCTCAACCATTCTGGACCCGGAGATGCCCAGATGAGTTCTTTATTCCAGGCCAACCTCGTCGGCAACGACTTTGCTCGGAATCCTCTTGGTCAGTGGCCCATCTTGTGTGCAGTGTCCGTTCTCATTACTACTCAGATGTTGCGTTTGGTTCTAAATTAACGCTGAAGAACATGGGTTGGGGAGGTGGCCTCCTGCACTCGCACGTCCAGACATACCCAGTCGGATCCAATCAGCAGCAAGTCACGTGCTACCACTATAAAGACACCAATAATGACTGGATTATCACCCCACGCTGGGAGGAGCCCGCCGTTGACCTGAATGGGCCCATTCGCTTCTTGACGCACGGCAACCTCATTCGCCTCGTACACGAGCCCACAGGTCGCAACTTACATTCTCATAATATCCCCGCACCCATCACGAAGCTAAACAACGAGGTGTCGTGCTACGGAAACATCACGGTTGGTGACCAGAATGATTACTGGTATGTCGAGGTCATCGATGACATTCGCCGCGGGAGTCGTGAGAGCTTCGAGCGGATACATTCGCTCACGACTCGGCTGCGCTTCCGTCATTACATATCGGGGTGCTACCTCCGCGCTGCGACCAAGGGCCTGCCCGAGTGGGGATTCAAGCAGATCGAAGTGAGCTGCGACAAGGAGAACAACCCGGAAGACCCCTACACGCATTGGAACGTCGAGAGCCACTGGAACGACCGCCGTGCGCCACTTTTTTCTGTCCTTTTTTAGGGAACGGGGATTGTACTTACTCGAGAGTGCGCTCTCCTTCACCACACAGTACCCCCTGGTGACACCAAATTCTACCGCTCTGCGTTCCTGCGCGACTTTTGGCACCTAAATGTCGCGATGATGACCTCGAACAACGCGCTCGTACCAGACCCAGACAAGGATGACATCCTCGCGTCCTTGCCAACAGAATGGCCGCTGCTACGGGTCGGCTTGCGCATGTGCGCCTGGACGGACCTGCAAAGCAAGTATTACTTGATTGGCACGCCCATCATCTGGTGGGGTGCCACCCTCAGCTTGATAGTCGGCGTGCTTGCGTTCTGCACGTACGTGTTCCGGATGCAGAGGCGGTACGTCGATATGGAACCGAGTGCGTGAACCTCTTCTCTCTCTCTTTCTGCGAGTCACTCAAATGACTTGCATATGCGTGCGCAGGAGAGTGGGATCACTTTTTGTATGTGGGCAAGATCGCACTATTTGGGTGGATTCTGCACTATGGTACGTCGCTCGTTCAGCGCCTCACCTTTACCCCTTTGCCTTTGCCCCGTGCGCCCAGCGAGACTAACATCGTCGCGTTGTCCGCCCCTCAAAGCACCGTTCATGATTATGGGCCGAGTAACCTACATCCATCACTACGTAAGCCTACCCATCTCCTTTCCTCTAATAAATCTCACTACGTCGTCCTCCGCACCGCCAGCTCCCGACGCTCTACTTCGGCGTCCTAATGGCCGCCCACCTGTTCGACCACTTCGTCTTCACCGCCCGCCGCCTCTCCGAGCGTACGAAGACTATCGTCTTTGTCCTGGTAGCTTTCGCTATCGTCGCAAACTTTTGGTGGTTCCGCGGCGTCGCGTGGGGCATCGACGGCCCGATCAACAACCATTGGGGACTCCAGTGGCGAAAGGTTCGTTCGTCCAAGATCTCGTGTGGATTTGGGACACGGTGGACTGATAATTTCTTTTTTCGAATGTCAGTCGTGGAATATTTACGAGTTGCGTTAAGCAAGCGTGGGAATTCTCATAGGCGTTGTCCTGCAACAACACAAAAACAGCTATCGAGTTTCTCGTGGATTAGTCTTATCGTTCCCTTCTGTTTGTCGTCTGGCATGTCTATTTAGATACTTCGTAATA
>Ga0307510_10002985_pt1 | contig 19460 bp, 18 predicted proteins | sample 12_EM_MG_FD_207224 | JGI IMG/M metagenome (GOLD analysis project Ga0307510, IMG submission 207224) | Populus trichocarpa ectomycorrhiza microbial communities from riparian zone in the Pacific Northwest, United States - 12_EM | ecosystem: Host-associated > Plants > Roots > Unclassified | place...
ACCTTTAGTAGTACTACTTTATAGATTATCTGATACTTAGTAGTCTTACAGCTAGCTGGGCTTATGTACACTTTAATTCATCAGCCTTACTGTAACCTAGTGTATAAAATTGGCAGCATCTATTGGCAAGTCGGCCACTTTGAAGCGTTGCCTTTGCAAGCCTTGACGAGGGACTTGATGATGGAGCGGTGCTGCCACTCAACGATGCCATTTGCATGCAAGTTGTAAGCAGAAATACGGATGTGTCGGATACCATACCTATCCGCAAGCCAGTCGAGGGCAGCGACATAAGGTGTGCTGTTGTTGGTGACAATCTCTTCGACGGTGCCCCACCTGCACAGAACTTCCTTGAAAAGAAACATACTGAGAGTGCGGCCTGTCTCAGTGCGGAGAGCACGCCACTCCGGCCAGGCGGTAAGGGAGCAGCGGGCCTGGGTAATGTAACGGAAGCCGCTGGCAGGGGGCATAAGTGTGGTGTCGACATAGAGCTTGCAGAGAAGTGGGGCGGGGACTGCAACGGTGGGCGGAATGCAGATCTTGGTGGTTTGGCGAAGTTGGCATTGATGGCAGGTGGTGATGTACCATTTGACGTCTTGCTCAAGGGAGGGCCACCAGAAGCAGTCGAAGATGGTGCGTCGAGTCGAGTAGAAGCCCTTGTGGCCTAAGTTGTTGTGGGCGTCGTGGATGAGGGAAAGGCGCTGTGTCGGAAGGATGAAGAGCTGGTGTCAACCTTGCTCTTGTCGGCGCCAGAGTCGGTCGTCTGCAATGAAGAAGCGCTTCGCCCACTTGAGGAGATGTTTGTGTGCGGCATCGTCCAAGTGGTCGGGAAGGCGGAGAGTGGTGAGATAGTGGCGGATGTCCTCGACTTGTTCTTTGGCCTTGCATATTTTGTCACTGGTGGGGATGGTGAGATCGTTGTCATTGCTGTTGTCGATGGTGGCGGCAGTGGTGGAGGGGACGCTGATGCTAAGCGTCCATACTGTGGGCTCACAATCAGCATGGTGGGCCTGAGTCCAACTCACCACCCAGAGGCCAAGCGACAAGGCGTTGTCGATCCACTCCTCGGGGTCGTTGTCTTTGCTCTCGTCGTCAGCAGGCTCTTGCCGTGACAGGCCGTTGGGTCCATGGTGCTTGGCAGTGGGCATGTGAACAAGGTTGAAGTTGAAGAGTAAGATCGCAGCGATCCACTGATTGATGGTGGCGTTGGGCTGGATATCAGGGTTCTTGAGCATGCTGCGAACATACTGCGTGTCCATTTCGATGATGAGATTCTTGATGCCGACGATGTGAAGACGGAGGGCGCAAAGGGCTCAGAACAAGCTGTAGAGCTTGAGCTTGGCCTGTGAGTAGTGAGTCTTGCATTCATTCCAGGCGATGGAACCGAAGCGGGCGGGGCGGCGATGACCATCAGCGCAGTCTTGAGCGAGGATCCACCCCACACCACGCCAAGACGAGTCTATAGAGAGGTAAACGGCAAGGTCAGAATTTGTAGTCGATAGAAATAAGGGCAGGGGATGTAGTTATGGCATCTTTGAGAGCCTGCATCACGCTCTTGTGCTCGTCCTGCCAAGTGAAGAGGGTGCCCTTGTGAGTGAGGTTGACAAGGGGACGTGTGATCACCGAGTAGTTGCGGATCCAAATGCACATGAAGCCGGTGAGGCCTAGGAAGGCGCAGACGTTGGGGAGGGACTTGCAGGAGGGCCAGTTGCGAACGCACACGATCTTGTAGTCGTCGGGAATGCGCCCTTCATAAGTGCACTGGTGTCCAAGAATGGTGATCTTGGGGCTTGCAATGACAATCTTCTTGGCGGAGACGGTGGCGCCAGTGGTGCTGAGGCAGTGTAGGATTCGGTGGATGTCTTGCGCGTGTTCCCAGATGAACCTGCAGATGCCGGGGTTTTCTGGAATGGTCTCATAACCACCATCGTCGGTTTTGTAGCAGGTGGGCGGCCCTTTGATGGTGCAATCATCAACGAAGGTGCGGACTTTGTGAGGGATCTCAGAGGCGAGGATGAAGGTGACGTCGTCGTGGAATATGGCGACTGCGTTAGTCCAGCCCTGTGGAAGACAGGTTAGCCATACAGCTCTGATGGGGGACTGAACTGTGGTGAGGTCGCGCGAAGCGACATCGAGAGTGCGGTGGTCATATCCGACGAAGAGGTCGAGCATGGCATAGCACGCTCGTCCAGCCATGGATTCTATGATCTGGTCAGTAAGAGGCGGGACTCCTGAGTTACGAATGGTGACTGCATTCAAGGGCTGCATGTCGTGAACTAAGTGGAGGGACCCATTCTTCTTCTTGACACAGAAAAAGTGTGAGCAGTATGAGGCGTCTGAGGGCTCATAGACACCAGCAGTGAGTTTGTCTTTGAAGATCTGGATGACATCGTCCAGGATGCCGTAGGGGATTTGGATGTTCTTGTGTATCCAAGGAACGTGCTTGATGGCGGGAATCTTGATGGGAGCGAAGTAGTTGTCGCAGAAGCGACCTTTCTTGTCTTCAGTCCATGCAAGGCCAGACTCATTCAAAAGAAGAATGTGCTGTAAAAGCTTTAGCTTCTCAGGCCACAAGAAATCGGACTTATTGAGATCCAAAGCATTGAGGTGTTCTTCAGTGAGATGGAGACCAGGCACGAAATCAGGAGGGGAAGTGGGGAGAGAGGGAAGCGTGAGCAGCGGGTCCTCAGGAAAGCGGCGCATGTTGCGGAAATCTTCTGGAAGGGAGGCAGGCACGGGGCGGACTTTGTTCGCAACCTTCTTGTAGGCTAAAGTGGCCTTGTGGTGATGAGAGATGGGCACGCTGATAAGGGAGGGCTGATAAGCAAGCATGAGGTTCGATGGGGAAGGGAATGTAGGCTTCATATGGTAAGAGAGGACCCGAATGCTGGCCACCTGAGCTGTGCATGGTCGAGAAGGCACGAGGATGCATTGTGATATGTCAGATGGGTCGCATATGAAGACTTCGAGCAATCTGTCGGGAAGCGGGTTGAGCGAGCACAGGACCTGGTGCTGGAAGGGGCGCCCAAGGAGCAGCCGGAAGGGTGTGCATTCAACGATGTGCGCATGGAGCTTGAAGGAGACACCCCTGATGCGCATGGGGATGTTCTCGGCACAACCTAAGGTCCAGTTAGTAGCGCTGTTGGCACCTTCCATCTCAATCTGGAGGCCAGGGTTGATGTGGGCGTTGAGCTCCTGCGTGAGGTCCTTGTGGATCACCACAATTTGGGAGCCTGGGTCTAGAAGACCGGGCTCTGCACTGCCATTGCTGAATGCGATGTCGATCTCCTGTAGTGGGAGAGAGTAGGCGGGTTCTGGGAGGTGCGCTAGGACAGTTCCGAAACAGGAGGAGGGCTTAGCGGCAAGAGGCAGGTGGTCTGAGGGTTCCTCGTACAAGGTGACTTCAACGCAGCGGACGCGGGGCCGCTCTGAGATCTCCTTGCAGACCGAGGGACTTGTGGCATAAAGGTGCGCTGGGGTGATGTGTGCAAGGTTGCCTTGCCAGAGCCAAGTGACTAGCTCGTCGATGAGCTTCTGGTCTTCCACATTGCACTGGTATCAGTACTGAGGCAGCACCTTGTGCAAGTCGGGTTGCGGCGCAGTTTTGTGTTGGACTTGCAGCGCGGAGCCTGAGGGTGGTGGTTTTGGTGCCTTTGGTGCTGAGGCTTCAGGGAGTCAGCAAGGCTTGTTGGCGCACTTCTTCTTCTTGGCGGTGAAGACACGGAAAATGTCAGGCCGGTCTTCGTCAAACTCGTTGCCAAAGTCGGAGTCAGTGTCATAGTCAGACTCAGGGGTGAGCCTGGGCATGTCTGGGTCGGTGCCGGTGTCGCTGTTGCTGTTGCTGAGGTGCCTGCGGTCGGGTGTGGTCAACACCTGAAGCATGAATGAGTCAGTGATCTCCTCAAAACGGCTAACAGTGGTAGGATGAGGGGGTGGATCACGAAGCGCAGGAGGAGCGGGCGGTGGGGCAGATGCGGCGGCTGTGCAAGCAGTGTGCCAGGCGTCAATGCTGGACTTGAGCCCGTGTTGTGTGCCATCATTGGGTATGGGGTTGCCATTGGGCAAGTGGATCCGGCCGGTGCAGATAATTGCATGGCCGGCGTGGACATATTCTTCGGCAAAGCTGCATTCACGGACGCGGTGGCCGTTCTGGTTGCAGAAGGCACATCCTTCAGCGTGGGGGCGGGATCGGAAGAAAGAGTTGGGGGCATCGTTTTGAGGAGTCATGGCTGTCAAGGCTGGGGTGCGAGGCCACTGCTGCGCAGCGCTGGCATTAGTCGGTGGTGGGGCTTGGTACGCGTAAGTGGCGGGAGGCGGGGCTGTCAAAGGGAGCTCAGGCTTTGGGTAGTCGTCAGCAATGTTGGGCCAACGGCAGCAGAGCTGCGCATGTAATACGGCGTAGTTAGCTTCACGAATGTTAAGACCATGCATTTTGCTTAGCAGGTCCTCCATCTCCCGATCTTTGTCCTGCAGCTTGAAGCGTACAACCCTGGTTTGAGTGGTGGGCGGAGGCGAGCCACGTCAAGGGCTGTAGTTGTGGGGGTAGTCGGGGCTGCAGTCGCGATTGGTATCGCACCTTCGTGGGTTTCGGTGAGGGTCTTGGTCCCGCGGTAGTTGGTTGCATTGAGGTCCACGCTCTTGTTCACAGTCTCTGTTGCGCTGCCGGCAGTCTTCGCGGCGGGGGTCGTAGTTGTCAAGGCTTCCGCGGGGGTCGCGGTACCTGTGGTTGCGGTTTTCTTGGTTGAGTTGAGTTTTGCGACCGCAGCGTGAGGCTTGCGGCTCATAGTCAAAGTCGGAATCATAGTCATAGTCGTCGCTCCTGAGGCCTTGTTGTACAGGTCGGTAGAATTGTGCGTTTGAAAAGTAACTTCGGGCAGCCTTGAAGACATCGCCTAGCTCATAGGGCTTGTCCTGTGGATGGTTAGGCTTCATAGAGAAGAGATGGCCTGACAGGATTTCCCTGTCATCGCAGTGGAAACCCTTGAAGAACTTTGCGTCGCGATCTTCTTTGGAGAGTTGCTGTGCCGTGCGAAGGGGGTTAGTTAGCTCTAAGAACTCTCAATAGTAGTCCATCACATCCTCTTCATCGGTCATGCAAGACCACAAAGTGTTGTAAAGGAGGTCTTGGAGCACCTTCTTGGTGAGACGAGTGGCAGTGGAGGTGTCTGGGTATATGGCTTCCAAAGCTGTGGAGAACGCTGCCCAGTCACCGGTTGTGTAGCCGTTAACAGACTTCCAGAACTTCCGCAGGTCCGAAGAGACATATCTGAGGATTGTTTTGACCTTCTCTGCATCAGTAAGGCTGTTAGCGGTGGCCAGTGTGTGGTATTCGTGCATAAAGTCAGTGAAGGAGACGTTTGAAGATTTTGAGAAGAAGGGCGCGTTGGCTGAGCGTGGTCCTGGCATAGCAGCAAGACCAGTAGCGTTGTTAGCCATAGTGGGTGGAGTGAGAGGTGCGGGAGGTGCGGTGTTAAACGGTGGTTGAGGAGCGGGTGCAAGTGCAGGCAGGGCAGCAGGCACAAGCGGAGGAGGGGCTAGCGGTTGAGCAAGAAGCTGAGGCGCAAGTTGAGCTAGCTGAGGAGTGAAGACAGCTGGCGGTGGGTTTGGGACTGCAGGTGGCTGCTGGCTGTTGGCGAGCGGAGCCGCGGTGGCAAGAGCAGGTGGAGGTGGGACAGGCTGCGACTGGAAATGAGGGGGGCGCAATGTTGAGAGCGGTGCAAAGGCAGGAGTAGGCGAAGATGTCTGGGGAGTGAGCGCAGGGGACGAGAGCTGAGAGGCTGAGACTGAGGAGACTGAGCTAGGAGTGTGTTACAATCCACCCAGTTTTTCGTTTTACTCCTTCCCCCAAGCAACCTCAGCACCTGTCGCACCTCCCGCACCAACCACACAGACCCCTCAGAACATACTCCAACCAGTAATACCGCCATCTATACCTCCCAGAGCACACACACCCACGCTACCCACCACCTTCAGCCAGGCAATACCAGCGATCCTGATCATGTGGCCTACACGCACGCGCCAACATTCCTCTATGGAATACTTCACAGAGCCTACACCAATGACCACAGATCCCGCTTCAGATAGCGATGGAGATAGTCCTATGAGGGACCGCAGTCCTAGCCCACCACATACGCCGTACCAGCCTAGACCATCTGGCTCTAACGTTTATGAGTTAGAAGCCAACGAGCAGCCTTCACCGCCATGGAAAGCATGGCTTAGTCAGCCATCCCCGCCTACCAGTATAACCCGGCCCGTCTCCCCGAGCAGCGAAGCCTCAGCATCTAAACGCCAACATCACGATGATGGGACCTACACTCCTATTACGTCATCAGCCACATCCCCGATATCCCCAACCAGTCCTAGCGCCCAAGCCACTCCTGATTACCAAAGCCTACCAAGTCCCCGGTCTGTGGGATCCGATCAAGATCCAAATACGGAGTCACCTCCTATGCTGCTAGAGTAAGCAGACTCCCATCAAAGTGGATTACCAAAAGCAGACATACATTTGATCCGATACTCGTTCGCTTACGCGCCCTTCGTATCGTCATCTCCCGGCCCCCGAATTGGAGCATCTCAGCGCATCTACTGTATCTCTGTCCTGACTCATTTTCAGACTCGATATGACTCGTACTTACTGCGCACTGCGCATTTCTCTGACTCCTACTTACTTGACTCATTTCCAATGATCCCTGTATTAGTTTCGACTCATACTTAGCTATAGTAAGCGTAGCACAGCCTTAGAGTCCTCATGTATATAAACCAGCCAGTAGTTACAAGTCAAAGCTCTAAGCTTGACTTGGTTTCCAATCCAAACGTCTTGAAAGTCTTCACTCTACTGTTCGACTTCCCTATCCCCTTCATAAAATCCTCTCAGGTCTTTGATGTTGTCAAAGACACTCTAGTCATCGTTACTTGTCACCACCACTTTGTGCAAGTCGCACCTTAAAGGTCCTTGGGCCTTAACAGAGTGGCAGAAGACGGGGAGGCAGACAAGGGCTGTGTGTACGCAAATGTAGGCGAGGGTTCCTGAGGTTCTTGGGCAGCAAGACGACTAAGCGAGTCTACAATGGACCAAGAGACGGGGACCGATGTTTCGGTGTCGTCGAGGGGAACTAAGCGGACAGAGGGGATCAGAGATTCTGGTGATGGAGGATCGGGCAAAAGAGATCATGTGTGCTGTAAGGCGTTGAGGAAGGTGGTGAAGGATGTTAATTTGCTGGGTGATCTCGAAGATTCAGTGTCAGATGCATCGGATGTGTGATCAGGGGAAGCTGGCAAGTCAAAAGAGCCAGGAATAGGGTGTGAACGCGGTGTAGGAAAAACGAGAGGAAGGCAAGATGAGGTGCTGGCAGCACTAGGAGTGAGCGGTACTGAGGGGTTGGCAGGTTTCTTGGCGAACTTTCTGGTGGCTGGGTCCCTGTAGGGCTTGCTCATAAAAGGGGTTGCCGATAGCAACCAAGAACAAAGGAATCAAAGACTAGGAACAAGAGATCAAAAACCCTAAATCTGTGTCACGGTCAGACCACCGTGTCAGATCGAGTTTGGGGATCTCGGGATTTGGGGATCTCGGACGAGATTACAAAGATGGATTTCGAAGAGGGGTCGTTCCCAAAGGGGGAATCGGTCACGTGAGGCGTCACGTGACAAAGAGGATGACGAGTGAAGATTACACAAGTCAGGCGTGACTTGGAATCGAGCAAGGCACTAGCACATGACCTCAAGACGTAGAGAGTTTAAGGCAATTAGCAGCAAAGCTGACTAATGCAAGAGGAGTTTGTTCGATGGAAGCTGCACGCGTTCAATAGTGAGAAGAGACTGTCAAAGTCTGATTGCACAAATAGAACGAGCTTAAGAAAGCCGTTCTATGCTACGAAGTACAGTATTTATACAAGTACAGGCGGAAACTACTAGAAAGTGGGGGAAGGCTACGGAAGGCGATCGAAGGAGATAGAAGCATATGGAACCGTATGGAAGTCTCAGGAAAACGCGAGAATAGTCCATAGGTAACTTAGTAAGTGTTGGGCAAAGCGGCCCGGAGTCACGGATGGAAACAGAATGGAGATTATGGAATAGGGAAGAGAAGGTTAGGTAAGCGGGGCAGTCTGTGACATTACCCCCTTGTTAACGTCCTTTAGACGTCAACACAGTCGTCAATAGCGGCACAGTACCCGCGTTCAAAGTGAGGATGCGAGGGGTAAACCTTACAATCCCCATATTCCAGGCACATGGCATGAGGGTCCTTGCAGTTGACTCCTGTGTGGCCTCGCCTAGAGCAGTGGCGACAAAGGCCGATGCAGAAGCAGTCGTCGATGGTGTGACCGACCTTGCCGCACCACATGCACTCTTTGGGATGGCGAGTGCGTTCTTCGGTAACTCTGTTGCGAATAGAGGTGCGGATCTTCTTGACCCGCATGGTAGAGAACGAGAAGGCGATTTAAATGGACGAGTCGATGTGACACTGGAGGCGTCCAAGGGCGTTGGCTTGGGTAAGGCGGGCCAAACTTCGGTAGAGGGCCTGCCGTTCTACTTTCAGCGACTCACAAAGCTGGCCCATCCGGTTAGCAAGACAATCGCAGGCCTTCTTGTGCGAGCGAAAGTGCTGGACCTTGCCAGCCAATGTGGGGTCGTCCTCATGAAGGATGGCCCAGTCGACGCCTCTCGTCAGTTCGAGGTCCGGGTGATAGAAGAGTTCGTTGCGTGGTGACATTGGGGAGATACGAGATGACTGGGGGGCGGCATGGAGGGGACGAGAATGGACGGTACAGTAGCGTCCATTTGTAGCTAGGAGTTCGGGGAAAGGGCTGCGGAGGTCATAACGGATAAATGGGGCGATGACATCCTTGTCACCCAGTGGGATAACGAAGAGGTGGCGAGTCCCCATGGCGTTGAAGTTGTCCTGCCAGCCAGGACTGGGGTGAGTGCTGGGCTGAGGGTCAGTAGAGGATGGCACCTGGTTTTCCTTATCTTCCATCAACTCCTTGATTATCGCGTCTTGATCTGAGGTTTGTCAGTACAAGACCATGGCTAATTCCTTGTAGTCCGTTGTGTCTCCTAGGGGATGAGACACCTGACGAATGGGCGTTATGTCAGCGAGAGGGACTCGAGGCGATGGGCGGTGAAGTTGGGGAAGGCGTTGACCACTTTGTTCCCAGTCTTCTTCGGTCTTGAACTGTTCTCCGTCCAATATAACAACGACCATGGACGAGTTAGCAGGCAGGGACGAAGAGACGGACGGTGGTTCAGAGGGGAAGTCAGGATCGTTGTACTCAGCTAACTCGGACCCAGGGTATGGTCCGGCTGGGGATCCCGGAATAAAAGGCGGAGAGGGAGCAGGTGGGATGAAGACAGGAGACAAGGCGTGAGGAGGGGAGACGTCGATGGGCAGGAGAGAGCGATTTTTGGGGAATTGGCGACAAACTTCTTTGATGTCGACCCCAAGGATGGTAGAGACGTGCTCCAACATCATTTGATGGGGCCAGGCTGCTTCAGAATTGGTGGGGCTATCCGGAGGAGGAGAGGCGACTACGTAAGGAGTGTTGCCGGCGGATTCTTGGTTGGGTGAAGGAGAGCGGGATGGAACAAGGATGGCAGAGTTCGCGTCAGTCATGTCTTCAAATTGTTGGTTGAAAATTTGAGTGAGATTGTGGGCGAAGGTGGGACTTGTACAGCGAATACTGAACAGATGTCGTTGAAAACGGTCGTTGTAGTTGTAGAAGATTGAAAATGGGGAAGCCAGTGTGAGGAAACGGTGGGAGGATGAGAACTATTGGGGGTCGTTGAGGGTGTCTTTATACAACTGGTCGTCCAGCTGTAGCGGAGTCGGAAAGATAGAAATCCGATAACAAATCTGGGGCGTTGAGGTCTTTGTGGTCAATCCATTGGTCGTCAGAATGAGGGTACCCTTTCCAGTGCACGAGGTATTGGAGTTTACGTTTCTTGCCAAAACGCCATGCGTCTAGAATGTTCTTGATCTCGTATTCTTCCTCACTATCGATGATCGGAGGGGGGCGTGTATAAGGCGTGCCATATTGTTCCATCTCCTTATATGGAAGGAGGAGGTCTGTGTGAAACACATTGTGAATCTTCATCGATGGAGGAAGGTCAAGTCGCATTGCAACAGGGCTTATCTTTTGTGAGACTTTGAAGGGGCCATATCGCTTTGGGGAAAGTTTGCGATTGCCGGCGATAGAGAGATTGCGTCCCTCTAACCAAACCTGGTCACCTTCTTTAATCTCCGTCAACTTTTTGTTATCCTTGCGATTTTGTACGTTTTGTAGGAGCTTCTGGGCCAACTGTCTAGATTCATCCAGGAGGCGAAGGCGTGTTTCCGCAGCAGGTACAGGACCTTCTAGGTGTTTCAGAATCACCTGTGGTTTGATTCCAATCAGAAGTTCATGGGGAGATTTGCGCGCTACATCATGCTTCCAGGAGTTATGTGCGAATTCGGCGACTGGAAGAAGTTGACTCCAAGCAGAGGGTCGTCCTGAAGTCCAGGGTTGCAAGTACTGCTCAATCCACGCATTCATACGTTCGGTCTGTCCATCGGTGCAAGGGTGAAACGCTGTAGATAGATTCTGTTGAATTCCCAAGGCTTTACACATCTCTTTTGCGAAGGCCAAGGTGAATCAGGGGTCACGGTCTGAGATGATCCGTTTAGGAAGTCCGAACCAGGGTATGAGGTGTTTCAGATACTCGAGTGCAACCCCAGTTCCATCGATGGTTTTGGTACATGGGATGAATTTAGCCACCTTGGAACACCCTTGATCGACGATCGTTAGGATGGAATCGAATCCTTGTGATTTAGGGAGATCCGTGATTAGATCCATCAATACGTATTAAAAGGGGCCTTCTTCTACAGGCGTATCAAAATGTTGTAGTGGTACTTTTGATTGGTGCACATTGGTCTTTGATTCTTGACAGCGTGCACATCCTTTCACGTATTGTTCTACAAACTCTTGAAGTTGAGGTCCTTCATATTGTTCACGGACTAGTTCCAAAGTATTTGAGATGCCTGGGTGTCCAGCCGCAGGAGAGTTGTGGAGGGTTTGTAAGATGTTGCGTCGTAGGTCAGAATCGTCTTCGAGAAAAACTTTGTGTACCTCGATAGGATTTGTCAGATTTGTCGGAGCGAAGAGGTGGTCAGGGAGTAGGATATGAGGTTCGTTGGAATCCACCCCCTTGTTAAGGTCTTTTCTTCATGACAACAAATCGGCCACGGTGTTTGTTGACCCAGGGATGTGTTCGAGAGTGTAGTTGAAGTCCTGTAAGAACTCAATCCATCGGGCTTGACGGCCCGTGATTTTGCAAGGGTCGCGGAAATACTGGAGATTCTTGTGGTCAGTGCAGACGCGAATGGCGTGTGTGGCGCCTAAAAAGAGGGGGCGACCACTCTTGAACCCAAAGATCACGGCAGCGAGTTCCTTATCGTGAGTGTTGTAGTTCTTTTCGGCCGGTAGGAGACTTCTGGAGTGAAAGGCAATAGGATGAATGCCGTCCTCGAACTCTTGAGCAATGACCACGCCGAGGGCATAACTAGAGGCATCTGTTTCCATGACAAATTGCTTAGACCAGTCTGGGGTACGAAGAACGGGATAATTGCAACAAACTTCCTTGAGACGTAGGAAAGCGTCATTACGCTCCTTGGTCCAAATGAACTGCTCATCTTTACAAGTGAGGTCGTTAAGTGGGCGTGCAATATCAGAGAAATTCTTGATAAATGCCCGGTAAAAGTTGCAAAAACCTAGGAAGCTTCGCACATCTTTGACCGTCAGAGGAGTGGGCCATTCAGAGATTCCCTGGACCTTAACAGGGTCCATCTTGACAGAGCCGTTGCCAATGAGTACCCCAAGGTATTCGACTTCACGTTGGTGAAACCTGCATTTCTTGGGTTTGAGGAATAAGTCGAACTTTTCAAGTTTGTTGAGGATGTGATTAACGCGGAGTTCGTGAAGGACTTCGTCATCTTCGGTGGCAATAATCATATCATCCATGTAGATGTGAAGCCATCCTTGTGCGACTTCTTCTTGGAAAATGTCGTCCATCATGGTTTGGAAAGTAGCCAGGGAATTGGTTAGTCCGAAGAACATGACGGTTGGTTCAAAGAGTCCTTTGCTAGTCTTGAAGGTGGCTTTGTACTCGTCGCCCTCCTTAATGCGAATGTTATTGTAACCCCATCGAATGTCGAACTTGGAGAACAGGCGTTTCTCTGCAAGGTCGTAGATGAGCTCAGAGATTAACGGAAGTGGATATTTATTTGGAATGGTCCACTTGTTCAAGTTCCTATAGTCTTGTACTGGACGGAACTTGCCATCTTTCTTGCAAATCAAGAAGAAGCCACTGGCATAGGGAGATTTCGAATGGCGGATTCGCTGGAGGCGGAGGTTCTGAGAGAGGAATTCTTGTTGTTCCTCTTTTTCTTTGGGAGATAGAGGGTAAACGCGGCAGTTTATGGAAGTGGGAGCGTCATTCTTTAATTCTATGGCATGGTCCCATGGATGACGATCGGGGAATCGTTCGGAAGCTTCTTCCAAGAAGACTTTACCATGCCGATGGTACCGTTCCGGGACTATTTCCTGCCAAGTGCATTTCTTTTTATCTGTAGCTGCTTCTGCAAGTTGCTGTGCCACAGTAGTTTTGGCAACCCTAGTCTGGAGCCAGATTTCATCGCCTTCTTCCCACCCAGGAATGCATCGTACCCAGGCGGGGGTCGAATTTCGGCGTTTAGTTCCTTTGAGAGGGGGTTGCCAAGTGTTGGCATTAATGGAGGAGATGGTCGTAAACCCTTCTATATGACCTCTGCTCCAGTCAACATTTGGGTTAGTTGCTTCGAAGAATGGATAACCCAGTATAAAATTGTCTTGTCCAATATTGGCGACAAAGAAGGTGTGGGAGGCTTTTCGGCCATTATTGTCAACTAGGAGGTTGACAGCTTCGCGGATTTCGCCAGATTTATTAGGGGTACCGTCAATGTTCTGTACCTTTTGTGTTCTAATGAGTTTCCTTGTTTTTAGTTTGAGGCGTTCTACTGCATGTGGATGGATGAAGCATTCGGTGGCGCCACAGTCAAGTAGTGCCTTTTGATCGACTCATTTCGTTTTGGTTCGTAGCTGAAAGGGGACTTGAATTGCATGATTTCGAGCTATGTACATAGAACCAGAACTATTCAGAACTGCCCGAGTAAGAGCCGTAGTACTCAGGCGCCAAGAAAATCCATATCTTCCCCTAGGGAGCGCATTTCATCCATGAATGCTCTGCGATCTTCTTCAGTTAGGCGTGCTACTCGCGCAGCAAGTGAGGGGGTTGTGATGAAGGAGGAATTGTTGCTGGACGTAGTCGACTGACTGTCTTCTATCTGGATAGTGCGTGCGCGGGCGGGTTTGCTGGGGCAATCACGTGCGAGATGACCTTGTTTCCCGCAGTGGAAACATCGCCCGGTACGACGATATTCCTCCTTCTCTTTGTCTGTTGTGGCTTTGCGGATTACGGAGAGGTCCATAGCGTCATCGTTCCGGGGAGGGAGACGAGGACAAGGAGGTTGTGTTCAATTTCCTTGACCACGCCAATTTTGATTGTTGGGATTTGCGTTCCCCCCTGGGCGACGCCAGACCCAACCTGAGTTTTGCTTTTGTTGGGGATTCTGGCCGGCGTTTCGAGCAGGATTGCAAGTTCTATACTCAGAGTGTAACGCCTTTTTCTTTAGGTAAATCACCTGTTGTCGTTGGGCTGCGGCCCTCCACTGTGCATAGGTGTCGGGATTCTCCATGGCAAGACAAGTGTCTGCTAGTTGTCATGGAAGTCCTTGTGCAAAGGTACGCAAGTTTGAGGGGTCGTCGGGATTGAGTTCGGCCCGACTCCCCAGAGTTTCGAATGCAGCGAGATATTCATCAAGATTATCGCCAGTCATCCTCAGCTTCCCAAGTTGATCCTGGGCGCGCTCTCTTTCTGCGTAGTCAGTGAACGATACCTTGAACTTTTCTTCCATCATCTTCCATGGGTTGGAGAATCGATCAACAAGGCTAGGGTTGGCTTTGATTTCTTCGAGCCAGTTAAAGGCCATGTCGACCCATCCATTAACCTTCTTGCCGTCGAGGAGAGACATGAAGTAGATACACTTGGAGATGGGGTCTTTGGCGATATCGGCTTTTTGATTCATCAGCATGAACCTATTGAACTGATTCAGGAATCGTCTAGTCTTGGACCGATCTCCCTCGAATTTGTCTGGGTGTATCCCCTCGAGTCGGCGTCCTTTATCATTGGTCCTTTCTGGTTCATCCTGGAGGTCTTCCAAACCAAAAGGGTCGTCTCCGGTACCTCAGGGACGACGTGGGGGAGGCCCCGATGGTTGTCGAGCTGTTCGAGAGGATTGCATTCTCCAAGACCCAAACCCAGCGAAGGATTTCCGCTCAGGTGGGTCTTTGTGATCAGGAGAAGAGGATCGGCTCGTGTTGCTGACTGGTGCTTCTCTTTTGTCAGGATTGGTTTCGTGGAAGACATCTCCGTTGTGTGGAGTAACTGCAGATGTGTCTAGTGGGGCCAATCGGATAGGAGAAGTCGCTCTGGACAGGGCTCTCATGATTGGGAGGCTAGTAAGTCTGAGTTGCGCATAGTTGATTCCTTTCATTGGGAAATCTTTTAATTGGAGACTTGGTCGCGCCAGGCGGAAACATTTGTATGCGTTCCCTGCTCAGAGGCGGATTTCAAACCAGACTCCAAAGACATTAGATAGGGCAAGGAGAGCTCCCTTGTAGCAGGCGTAATAGGCGGTAAAAGGGGCTTTCTTGGAGACCTCTTTTCCATCTATTCTTACAACAATATCTTGTCCTCCAACTAAGTGGCGGACGCGTTCAGAGAATTCAGATGGGACCGTATCTTTGGTTTTGGGTTTTGTTTCGAATGGGAGGTCCAATATCGCTAGTGATTCTTCTGTTGGTTGGTCAATAGCATGTATACGCCAGTCTGTGGGAATGCCCAGTCCTTCAGGGGTTTTCTGTTTTTCTTTCGATCCAGAGGGAGTTGAAGTCATCGTTGGTTCGTTTGAGAGAGAGAGAAGCTCGTTCTAATGTCACAGTCAGACCACTGTGTCAGATCGAGTTCGGGGATCTCGGGATTCGGGGATCTCGGACGAGATTACGAAGATGGATTTCGAAGAGGGGTCGTTCCCAAAGGGGGAATCGGTCACGTGAGGCGTCACGTGACAAAGAGGATGACAAGTGAAGATTACACAAGTCAGGCGTGACTTGGAATCGAGCGAGGCACTAGCACGTGACCTCGAGACGTAGAGAGTTTAAGGCAATTAGCAGCAAAGCTGACTAATGCAAGAGGAGTTCATTCGATGGAAGCCGCATGCGTTCAATAGTGAGAAGAGACTGTCAAAGTCTGATTGCACGAATAGAACAAGCTTAAGAAAGCCGTTCTATGCTACGAAGTACAGTATTTATACAAGTACGGGCGGAAACTACTAGAAAGCGGGGGAAGGCTACGGAAGGCAATCGAAGGAGATAGAAGCATATGGAACCGTATGGAAGTCTCAGGAAAACGCAAGAATAGTCCATAGGTAACTTAGTAAGCGTTGGGCAAAGCGGCCCGGAGTCATGGACGGAAACGGAATGGAGATTATGGAATAGGGAAGAGAAGGTTAGGTAAGCGGGGCAGTCCGTGACAATCTGCCTCACTGGGGCAGCCAGATGAAGTGAGATAAGATAGTATGGATGAAGGATCTCGCAGTGAGTAGCAAGGCAGACATGGGTCAATAGATGTAGAGGAGTTGTAGAAGAGCAACCTGATGATCGATCCGATAAGGACGAGATCATGCGTGAGGGATGCGGGGACGATCAAGGAAGGAAGAATCAAGACAAGACAAGTGTTAAGGCCCAAGGACCTTTAAGGTGCGACTTGCACAAAGTAGTGGTGACGAGTAACGATGACTAGAGTGTCTTTGACAATGTCAAAGACCTGAGAGGATTTTATGAAGGGGAGAGGGAAGTCGAATGGTAGAGTGAAGACTTTCAAGACGTTTGGATTGGAAACCAAGTCAAGCTTAGAGCTTTGACTTGTAACTAATGGCTGGTTTATATACATGAGGAGTCTGAGGCTGTACTATGCTTACTATAGCTAAGTATGAGTCGAAACTAATACAGGGATCACTTGGAATGAGTCAAGTAAGTAGGAGTCAGAGAATGCGCAGTTTGCGCAGTAAGTACAAGTCATATCTAGTCTGGAAATGAGTCAGGACAGAGATACAGTAAGTGCGCTGAGATGCTCCAGTTCGGGGGCCGGGAGGTGACGATACGAAGGGCGCGTAAGCGAACGAGTATTGGATCACATACGTATCTGCTTTTGGTAATCCGCTTTGATGGGGATCTGCTTACTCTAGCAGCATAGGAGGTGACTCCGTATTTGGATCTTGATCGGATCCCACAGACCAGGGACTTGGTAGGCTTTGGTAATCAGGAGTGGCTTGGGCGCTTGGGCTTGTTGGGGATGTGGCTGATGATGTAATGGGGGTGTAGGTCCCATCATCGTGATGTTGGCGTTTAGGTGCTGAGGCTTCGCTGCTTGGGGAGACGGGCCGGGTTATACTGGTAGGCGGGGATGGCTGACTAAGCCATGCTTTCCATGGCGGTGAAGGCTGCTCGTTGGCTTCTAACTCATAGACGTTAGAGCCAGATGGTCTGGGCTGGTATGGTGTGTGTGGTGGGCTAGGACTGCGGTCCCTCATAGGACTATCTCCATCGCTATCTGTAGCGGGATCTGTGATCACTGGTGCGGGCTCTGTGAAGTATTCCATGGAGGAATGTTGGCGTGTGTGAGTAGGCCACGTGACCGGGATCGCTGGTATTGCCTGGCTGAAGGTGGTGGGTAGCGTGGGTGTGCATGCTCTGGGAGGTATTGATGGTGGTATTACTGGTTGGGGTACGTTCTGAGGGATCTGTATGGTTGGTGCGGGAGGTGCGACGGGTGCTGAGGTTGCTTGGGGTAGGGAGTAAAACGAAAAACTGGGTGGATTGTAACAACAAGGTAAGATAGGCAAACCAAGGAGGATCTTCATAAACAAGGTGAACGCGGATTTGCTTGGCGGCACTGAATCGGTGTTAGGACTTGAGGGGCAAAGAGAACTTGAAGGCACGTGAAGGGAGTGAGAGAGTGAGACGTGGGGAAACTTCGATAATCAGCAACAAGTTGAGCAAGACAGTTTAAATACATGAGAGGCTGGCTGTACAGTAAGAGGCTGTCCGAGAACATCGAAACGAAATGTAAGTCTACAAGAAAGGCGAAGCACAGGGGGAAGGAGTCGACAGACAAGATGAAAGACATAGGGAGAAGGAAGGGACGAAGGTGATGGTGAGAACACGCGGGAGGGAGCACAGGATGAGGTGTTGAGACAGAAAAGGAGAACGGGGAGCCACAAAGGGGAAGCACAAGGCCACAACAGCCGGTAATCTAGGAGGAAATAAGGTCAAAAAAGAGTATAGTAGAAAGGCCGTTTAGAGAGAACAATGGGGGAAACAAGAACATCGGACATGCGCAAGCAAACGCCCTCAGTGGAAACGAGACGAGTTTGATGTTGAGATCGCTTGGGACTTGGAGACGAGGGGTCCAGTGCATCGGAGTGGGTATCTTGACAGATGGAATGTCGATGAGGGCGGAGGAGAAAAGGACAATGGGAGTCGACGCGTGGCAGAGGCGATGACAAGGCACGGGTTTGAGGGATCTAGACAGGGCGCAAGAACGAGGACAACCGGAGCAGACAAGGACACAAGGCAAGGTATAGAACTTGCAGGGATCGTCTTGGTGTCACCGATACCCCCGTTTGCAAGCAGTTTCACGGTCAACGACTGTGGCCACCTTACACCATCCAGTTCCAACCAAGTTATTTCTATCAGGAGTTACCCGATTCTCGGTAACTCAATCCGGTTTCGTCGTCGCCCCCCCACTGAATTGAGCCCCCTGCTCTTACTCCTGCATCCGTAGTTATATCTTTTCTCAAACCCACTGTTCTCCTATCGCGACGTACGGTAGGCACAACAGGGCGTACCTGTTATATGTTGAAGCTGAAGGGCTCTGGGAGGAGCTCATCTGTCTGAAACTACCATGGTTTTCTGGCAACGGACGGATAACATAATCTCGTAACATTGACCGCCCCATTGTGATCCGCATCCGAGTTTTCCAACATTCAGACGCCCGAAATCGTCGCAGAGTATGGTCCTGGTCAAAGTACCGACTTTAGCATAAAGGTGCTGGCGGCGTCGTTGCTGGCATTTGGTGGGTAAAATACACAGCCATCAGTGGGATAGGAAGATGATGTAGTCGGCCATGCCTTGCACCTTCAAGGGTGGTATACGTGTCAAACGAGATGATGGGCGATATTACCCACACATGCTGGTGATCTTGACGCTCGGTTGGGCGCCAGCGGAGCATGAGTGTTCATGAACGCCTTAAGGCCTTAACACCTGAGAAACGACCGCACGGGATGTAGGGGTGATGCACGTGGTGGGTAGTTCATGCTTTATTGGGGTCTGGGTCTGTGTGATATGCATCCGGTTTGTCGTCTTGATCTCATGTGTTGTACCATCTTGCTAAATTCGTCAAGTACGCCACCGATGTCACCGACTCACTTCCTTGATTCAGCATTTTAGCTTACTTTTATTTCATGTCCAGTATCTCTGACCTCCATAGCCTCGGATCGTCCGTCGACCTTCCAAATTCTTCTACTAGGATATCCCCTCTTGGTGATGTGGTCGCAGAAAAACATTCTCATACACAGAACCCTGCAAGTCACTGTCCACAACCTCTCCTCACCCTACTTTACAAAAAACCAGTGCTGTCTTTGCACTGACACCAGAATTTGGCTAAATTACAAGGCTACTATACTGCCCACGATCACCAGTGTGATGAACTTCTGAGTAGAAGCCCAGCCGTCACGCGTGGTCATCGCTCAGCAAAAATACATGGTCTTAGCCATGCGTTCATGTGTGCGCCGGAAGCCTCTCTGATACTCGTTGCCCCCGCTGCTTGCCGAGCTCCCCGCCTGGGTGGTTGCCTCTGTTACGATGTCGAACGTGAAGAGTCGTTGACCCTGTTGCGGGTCGTAATGGTTCTTGGCACGCGAGCACACGTTGTGTGCGTCTGAAAGATGAAGAGTGAAGCGTTAGCCGTGTGTACAAGTGCAATACCATAGAGAGAAAGCCTTGCAGTATACGGGAGCTGGGTATGACACGGAGCGTGTGCAGCGCGCATAGACGTGACAGAGAGCAAATGAAAGCGATTGAAGGCCATCAGGTCTGTAGTATCATGACAACAACGTAGGAATTCGTCAACGACGAGTACTACCATCGAGTTGGGGATGTGATGGAATGACGTACGTGAACTCGTTCTCGTCAAGGAGGACATTGTAGTGTGCAGGCTTGCTCGTGCCGAGCAGCCCCGCATGGCCATAGAGGTAGTAGTCAAATTCCACTGGGCTG
>Ga0307510_10002986_pt1 | contig 19459 bp, 16 predicted proteins | sample 12_EM_MG_FD_207224 | JGI IMG/M metagenome (GOLD analysis project Ga0307510, IMG submission 207224) | Populus trichocarpa ectomycorrhiza microbial communities from riparian zone in the Pacific Northwest, United States - 12_EM | ecosystem: Host-associated > Plants > Roots > Unclassified | place...
CTTACTCATCCATTACCAAGGCTTGCTGCGCATTCCTTGACTCGTTAGATAGATGACTAGGTAGCTCATGTATATAAAGACCTTCTGAAGAGCCCCAACTCTCCAGACTTGGTCTCTGCAGTAATCCTAGGACCTAAAGCTCCTTAGAGCGTTCACTCCCGTTCCCATCACTCTAAGCAATTCCCTTGCGCTCTAAGTCAAAGCACCTAGAGTCTGCGATACTATCTAAGTTAGTCTTAACTTAGCTTTGCACTAACATATCTGTGCGACCTTTATAAGTAAAGGTAGACTCTAAACGCTTACCCGTAAGTACTTGTTGCAGTTCTTACAAATACACAGAGTCCGTGCGTAACAGCGATGACATTGAAGAACATATCAAAATTGTATCCATAGTCCTCAAACGCTTAGAAGACAATGATCTATTTCTAAAACCAGAGAAATGTCACTTCCACAGACGCGAAGTAGAGTACTTAGGCGTCATTGTAGGAAATGGACAAGTCAAGATGGACCCAATCAAAGTCAAAGGTCTTACTGATTGGCCCATTCCTACTACAGTTTCAGAATTACGCTCATTCCTTGGTTTTGGAAATTACTACAAGGATTTCATACAAGATTACTCAAGATTGGCACGACCCCTCCATGATCTTACAAAGAAAAATCATGCATGGAAATGGGAAAATGACCAACAAAATGCATTTGACACTCTCAAACGCAAATTTACAAGCTATCCAGTGCTTAGAAATCCAGATCCAACAAAGCGTTACATAGTAGATACTGACGCATCCGCCCACGCAATCAGAGCAACAGTGTCACAAGATTTTAGTGATGGACGTCATCCCATCACCTTCTTCAGCAAATCATTATTACCAGCTGAATGAAATTACAACATATATGATCGCAAACTATTAGCAATCATTAACGCCCTAAAAGCTAATCGTCAACTTCTTTTAGGCGCACAACAGAAATTCCTTATTAGGACCGATCACAACAATTTGAAATATTTTAAAACACCGCAAAAGATCAGCCCTAGACAAGCTAGATGGCACGAATTTCTACAAGATTACAACTTTGAAATCACACATTTTCCTGGTAAAAGCAATACCATTGCTGACCTTCTTAGTCGAAGAAAAGACTTTGAAGAGGGAGTAAATCCTAATAAAAGTGTTACACTCCTACCCGAAACCTTATTTACCAGCAAAGAAATCAAAGTTAATAAGGTTTATCTAGAAGATAATCCTGAAACACGTCGCAAAGTCTTACAAGAAATCCATGACTCACCCATTGGTGGTCATCCAGGCATTTCTAATACATATGACTTAGTCAAACGAAACTATGAAGGACCACGATTACGCAAATTTGTAGAAGATTATGTGAAAGGATGTGCAACATGTCAAGAAACAAAAGTTATCACACACATGAAACGCGCACCGCTTTATCACCTAAACACATTTGCAGAACAAGGCCCCTTTCAATATGTTTCAATGGATTTAATTACCGATCTACCAACCTCAAACACCTATGATTCAATCCTTATGATCGTAGATCAAGGATGTTCCAAAGCAGCAAAGTTCATACCATGCAATAAAACCATAGATGGACAAGGCATTGCAAAGTTATACTTACAACACCTATTCCCCTGGTTCAGAATCCCTAAAAGAATCATATCAGATCGAGATCCAAGATTTACAAGCAACTTTAGTAAAGCTATTTGCAAAGCGACAAACATTCAACAGAATATTAGTTCAGCCTTCCACCCATGTACAGATGGACAAACTGAACGCATGAATTTATGGATAGAAAACTATCTCAAAGAGTTTGTCAATGGACGACAAGATAACTGGAGTACCCTACTTCCAATCGCAGAATTTGCACATAACTCATGGAAGCACAAACATACTAAATACACTCCACATCAATTGATCTTAGGAATCAATCCGTCCGCAAACTTATCAATTCAAGAAGACACTAATCCTAGTGCACATCAACGATTATTAATGATACAGAAAGCATGAGCAGATGCACAACAATCACTTAGTAAACGCATCAAACATTACACACCCAAGAGAACGTTATCTCCAGGTGATAAAGTAATGTTAGACTCACGTAATCTCAAAATCAATACACCTTCAAGGAAGCTATCACCAAGACAATATGGACCATTCAAAGTTCTAAGACAGATATCACCGGTCGCTTATCGCATAGAACTTCCATCATCAATGAAAATTCATAATGTGTTTCACATAGACCTTCTAATTCTGTACAATGAAACAGAAGCTTACAGAGAAACATACACACAACCACCCCCTGAGATTATTGATGGAGAAGAAGAATATGAAATAGAAGAGATTATCAATACCCGACGCACAGGCAAGAACAAGAAGATGCAATACTTAGTAAGATGGAAAGGATATCCGTCTGCTGACAATCAATGGGTAGACGCAAAGGACGTACACGCACCTGAACTCTTAGAAGAATATCTCAGCGCAAAAGTATGAACTCTGAAGATATAAAAGACCTTCAGTTTAGTCGTCAAAGTCCTCAGTTCACTCTGTACACTCTACTCCACTCCTCTCCACTCTTACAGCCAACCAACATGTTCACTGCACTCCGCGCTCTCGCCAACGTCGCTACAAAGAGGACACCCTCATCCACCATAGCTGAACCAGGATCCCCAAGTGACATGGACATCAACAGCAGCAGCGATGAGTACACCCCTCCTTCTCTCCTCTTCAAGATAGATCTAGATGAAGAAGAAGAAGAAGCGCCCCCTCTTCTCCCTCCGATTGACGACTTATTTGATCAAAACAAGCCAAAGCCCAAGTACCAGCAGGCTGAACTCCCTCTGGTAAAGAATCTTACTAATATCACGCCCACCGATGGTCTATGGAGCATTAACCGCGAAGAAGCAATGGCGATGCTTACTAAAGCCATCAATGACTCACATAAGAGATCACCTAGACATCTATACGAGATGTACTCACAATTGAAACGACTAGCTGACACCAACTGGTCGGCGCCCCCTTACGAAGACTGGACACCTTCCCAGCGCACATGGGACAATGCCCAGCCACCGCGCCTAGCCACTCCGTCATCCACCACCCTCGTTTCATCCGAAGATGAAGATGAAGACCCACAGATTGGCGTCTTAGACGCTTGGCCATCTCCACCTCCATCTCCGATCCACGGTAACGGCATGCGCCCACCTAACATCGAACTTAGCGGAGAAAACCCCGGAGAACCCTGGATTTTCAACACCATCGGATCCCCCGACTACTTCCGCTTACTAATCCCAGATCCCGCCATGCCACGCGAACAGATCGTCGCCCCCTGGATCAAATACGATCTCACGATCGCCCAACCAGAAGTCGCCGGTACATTCGGCAAGGATTATCCGATCACCCTCCGAGGCTTACGCCCCAGCCCCGTCGATTACATATGCCCAGCGCTCACCCCTTCACAGCTGGAGATCTTAGACTCCAAGGCACAATGTGGTGAGGTAATCGACTGGATTCTCGCCGAACACTGCCCCAAGGACCTCCTCGCAGGAGTCCTCACTTACCGCCACTATCAAGAGGCACAGTACGCCACTCAACGCCAGATCAACGCCCTCCAAGAACGTCACATGTACTATCTGGAGCGACGTATGGAAGCGCTTAGCGCACTCGAGAACGCTAACGTTTTAGGACGTATTCTCGCCCACGTGGAAGACTTTGAAGGCTATCCCGAAGCCTACGCTACATTCTTCCGCTTAGTCGCCCCTTTCCACGGTCATATCACCTATTCCGGCACTAACACCGCCATCGACCGTTACATGTCCAGCGCGATCGCACTCGGTCCGCCCACCTCCGCATGCCGCCCCGAATTCGTCCCTGTACGCGTACCTTGCCCTCTTCCGACCGATTATGCTAACCAAATCCGTGTTTTACATAATCACACCCGCGATATCCACAAATACCAGAACAGGAAACCCGCTCCGACTGGCCCGCGCTCTACCAAATCCAAGCGCTGCCACAAGTGCCACCAACTCGGACACATTCGCCGCGAGTGTCCCCGCAACAAGAAGGTATTTCGCTTCAAATAGGTAACACCTACCAATATCGCTATCTTTAGCATTTTGGACTTGGTTTACTTACAAGCGTATTACTTACTATACGGACTACCTTAGTGTAGCAGTATGGTACCTTCCTTTACGCCACAGCCTGTTCCTGTCCACACTCAACTTGTGGACTTTTTCTTTTATTTGCTTTGTTTTCCGTTTCTACTAGATTTCTACTTTTCTAGTTCCGTCTTAACTGTACTATTACAATAAGGGTTTAACTTTAGACTAACCCTTCGCTTCTCTTTTCTCTACTCCCATCATTGACGCATTTCATACTTAATTTGGTTATTACCACTTACCTTTCCATTCCGTTATTACTTTATGCATCTCAAAGTATTTGACTCTTTCCGTCGGATTACCTATTCGTCTGGTCTCTATTCCGATTCCACAAACACGTGTCATTCATCTCCCTCGAATGATACTTAAGTAAACTTCCGTCACTTACAAATCTTACTGTGTTTTGCACGTGACTTGGCAAACCCGAAATTTGCATATAATTTTAAGGGCAGAAATTCAAAATGCTATATCTCATCCATTTCTCAATGGATTGCTCTGAAACTTGGTATATAGAATCGCATTCACTAGGTCTAGTTGCAGCCCAAGTTTGGGAGCCTAAGTTTCAGTTTTGGGAATTTCGATTTTTGGGGTGGTGACCCAAGCATGACCGGAAACTCAAACGGCTATATCTCATCCATTTCTCAACGGTTTGCCTCGAAACTTACTATATAGAATCGCATATACTATGTCTAGATGCAACCCAAGTTTGGGAGCCTGACGTTCAGTCTTTGTCTTTTCATTGTGCAGGTGGTGACCCAGGCATGACCAGAAAGTGACAGAAACTCAAACTGCCATATCTCATCTACTTCTCAACAGTTTGCCTTGAACATTGGCATATAGAATCGCATATACTATGTCTAAATGCAACCAAAGTTTGGGAGCCTGAAGTTTAATTTTGGTATCTTTATTTTGCAGATGGTGACCCAAGCTTGACCAGAAACTCGAAAAACTCGAACTATCATGTCTCATCCATTTCTCAACAGTTTGCTATGGAACTTGGTGAATGTAATCACATATACTATGTCTAGATGCAACCCAAGTTTGGGAGCCTAATGTTGAGTTTTGGCATTTTTATATTTGGGGTGGTGACCCAAGCATGACCTCAATAATCACGCAAAGGCAAAGGGAAGGAAAAGGGATCTATGATTCTCTGCTTGGCAGAAGCCAGGCAGGAAGTATTAAATACAAGTATACTATGTGTGAGGCAAGAGAAAAAGAAAGGGGAACCAAAAACTTACTGTTGGACCCCCCTAGGTCAACACATGGGTAGTTGGATTTGGTGGTGGTGTCGGCATTGCTATTGTCGATAGGAGTCTTGGGACACTTGCTGTTGCTGATGGCGATGTCGACAGCTTGGGGAGTGCGAGAGGGAATGTCGTCGTCGGTATTGGTGTTGTTGCTGGTGTTGGTGAAGGTGCCGGTGATGATGTCGAAGTCGATGATGCTGCCGCTGCTGGTTGTTGTTGTGTTGGTCGGTGTTGTCGTTGTCGTTGTCATCGAGGATGTCGGCATTGTTGTCGCGGCAGCTGCGGCTGGTGTCAATGTTGGTGTCGATGTCGGGAGTATTGCCGTGACTGCCCGAAAGCGCGGGGGTTGCATGCGCCATGCTTCTTTCCTGGGTTCCGGTAGCTGTTGTTGTTGTTGTTGTTGTTGTTGCTTGCACATGCAAGTTTGTCAAAGTCACTATAAAAGGGAGAGTGTATGTCGCCACCGGCGTCTTTATTCCTTTCCTCTCTCCCATCATTGTCGTCGCCGATGACAGCAGTCCCTTCAGTGGCTTGGACATTCTGTCGCTCTGTGGGTGCGTTAGGGCTTGTGGTTGCTTGCGGCTGTTCCCTTTCCCCTAAGATCTATGGGATGTCCAGTTGCTGCAAGGCATTGTTAGTGTTGCGTGCATCGAATTTGTCGTTGTTGTTAGGTGGTGTTGAGTTGGTGTGCGCGAGTTTGGAGGCAAGGGGTCTAGAGCGAACGGGAGTGCAGGATGCGGTAGTGGGTACATCCTTGCCAGTGTGGATGTTAAGGCTTCAACGGGCCTTGATAGTACAACTTGTACTAAGAGGTGAACTGGTGGCGAGTATCTGAAGAGGTAGAAGTCTCTAGTGTTGCTAGAGACGACTCTGAGAGGCTTTATGTAAGAGATGAGGAAAGGGGGAGGCACTTGGGGAGCTTTCAAGAACATTGATATTGAGAATCAAGTCAAGCTTAGGGCTTGACTGTCAAAATACTGGGCGCTTATATACAGGCATGATCGTGCACGGACCATGATCACTAGAGTAGGTACTTCTGGTCAAGAGGGGGCTGTCTGTATCGTATGGTACTCCGCGGACAAGTGCTGCGGTCTGTATGAGTCGAACAATAGAGAATGAGCGAGAGCGAATGAGGAATCAGGGAATTGCCTAATCTATCCTTAACCAGGGAACAATGGCGGCGGGTCATTTCAAGAAGAGAAGTGTCATCATGATGCGATGACGACCACAAGGTTTGAGGTTGATCCGAGGAGATCTGATCTCCGCGTGCCCGTTCTGGTCTAATGGGTGTCTAGCGTAAGCAACTACCCTTTAAGGTAGTTCGTATTGATGGTGACCCAATTAAGGGCCATGTCGCTATCCGCGTCATCTGCGGAGCTCTGTGTGGATGAGGGATTGTCTGCGGATCCTCCGGGGGAGGTCGACTGGTAGTCCTGACTCTGGGGCGAGGTGCCAGCCATGGGCGATGAGGCAGAAGGGGTGATTGACTGGTAACTGCCTTCTCTACTGGTGTGTTGGTGTATGGGAGCTGAAGAGGGACTTATGGGTGACAGGGAGTGTTTGCGGGACACAGGGCTGCTGGGTTGAGTGAGGTATGCTCTCCAGGGTTCGATAGGGGACTCTTCTGGGGACAAGGTATATGTCTGTCCTTCAGGGGTATCAGGTTCATAGTGAGTGACTGGTTGTGGCTCTAAGGGCGGCGCGTCCTCCATGGGACTGTCTGGGTCCTCCAGTAGGCTCTCTACTGGGGTTGGCTCTTGGTACTCTTCCATTGAGGAGTATTCCCGACGATGGATGTTCCAGGGAACATGGACGAGGAGCTCGACTGGGGGTTGATCAATGGGTGTCGATGGTTTGGATGGTTCACTAGGTGGTAGCGGCGGCAAGTCTGGTAGGGGTGGTGGGTTCAATGGTAGTGGTCTCTTAAACATGGGTAGGGTGACGAGGAGGGGGTCCGACGAGGATGAGAAAAATTGGGGTGGATCATAACATGAGGCCCCTCCTAAGGGAATCGTTTCCACACGATTATGTGCCTTGGCTAGCTGAGCCCTGAGTTCCTTATGGTAGTTGAGCGAGAAGCATGCCCATTTGGCCTGACTGGGGTTGGGTAGCGTAAGTCCTCTGCCTTTCAGCAGGTTGGTCGTCGTGAAGTAGAGCTGGGGGTGTATCCTGAGTAGATAGAGTGCTGTGTCTTTGTTGAGCTTCCTGAAGTAGATGGCTAGTGTCTGTGTCTCGAAGCGTTCTGAATTGCGCTTCCACTTGTTGTCCATAGCGACGAAATCCTTGACAACTAACTTGAGGTTTTCTTTCTTGAGTTCCCTTTTAAGGTTCTGTGTTTTCTGCTTCGGCGATGGCAAGGAGGACGTCCCGGTGGAGTAGTCCGGCATCAGTGTATTGGCTGGTAGTGTCGCTGTTTTCATCTTCTTCTTCTGGTTCTGTTTCTGTCTCTGCATGTTGTTCGCTTCTAGGATAAAGTCCGGTAGTACTGGCAGTGGGGTTGAGAGGACTTGGTTCCTCTGATGGGGCGTCTGGGTTGGTCGTGTATAGGGGCGGGTGTCTTGGTGACTCTGGTTCTGTGTGTGTTTCTGTAGGGGGTTGGAAGTGGAATGGGGGTCCGGTATGGTAGTAGCGCTGATGTCTGATTGAGGCGCTAATAATTGGTTCTTCGCTGTCAACTGGAACATCAATTCCATTATGGTTGATGACGGTTTCTCCCTGTTCCGGCTCCCAGTTGGTCCAGTGTAGTCTGACGGTGAAGTTGTCTCGTCTGATGAAGGCGGCGAATAGGTGGAGGTTATTGACTTCCGTGTGTACTCTGAGGAGGACAACTCCATTGTCTGTTCCAAGGGTGAAGATAGTCGATGTGGGAAATCCTTGGTTAGGTAGGTTCGGATGTTGTGCCATCTATTGGCGATGGTAGGGACAGTACTGTTCCTTGCATGAGCTGAAGTGTTGGAGGGAGTGTTTGAATGTGATATGGATAGCTCTCTGTAGCGATCCTGGTTTTCTGGCTGCTGGTATGAACTCTTTGAACCGGTATGGGTTGGGGAAGATAGCTGGGTCTCCAAAGAGCAAGTAAAAGAAGAAGAAAGATTGCTTAGAGGGATGGGAGTAATCTGGTCGGCGGGGCATGATGGGGAATATTCTTCTGTTGTTTCCATGGCTTTTATGCAAGAGCGAATGGCTGTGGAATGACTGGTGTAGAAGTCTGTAACAAGGTCTGCGGCGTTCAGGTCTGATTCGTCGACCCATGAGTCATGAGAGGGCAAGTATCCTTTCCAATGGACAAGATATTGCTTCTTTTTTGTTCGCCCAAAGCGTCTTGATTGGAGGATTTGCTCTACCTCCCATTCTGGTTCTCCTTCTATGATGTCAGGTGGCGGTTCTATCCAGTTTGGGCCATGTGCTTCTGTTTCTCGATATGGTGTTAGCAACGATGCGTGGAAGACGTTGTGGATCTTCCAATGATTTGGCAGTTCTATTTTGAATGTGGCGTTTGATATGATGGCGACTACCCGAAAGGGTCTGTATCACCTTGGTGATAGCTTCGGGGTGACGTTTGCTGGTAAGTTTAGATTGGTTCCTTCTAGCCAGACTCTGTCTCCAATTGCAAATGGTCTGTATCTTGGTTTCTGCTTTATCCAGCTGTCTTGCGCTTTTCGTTGGGCCTCTTGGGCGGCTTCTCTGGCTTCTTTGATGTTGGTGAGGCGTTTCTCTAAAGTGGGGATGTCGGTTGATCTGGTGGGCTGATGTACGCGTGGAGTATATCCAACAAGGAGGTCGAATGGGGCTTTCTTTGTAGTGGTGGATGGCCATGAGTTCTTCGTGTACTGGGCTATAGGTAGCCAGGCATGCCAGTTGTTTTGCTGTGTTCTGCAGAACATTCTGAGGTACTGCTTGAGAGATTGATTTGCTCGTTCACTTGCACCATCTGTTTGGGGGTGGTAGGCTGTGCTGATATTTTGGCGGATGTCTAGGAGGCGGCATAGCTCCTTTCCAAAGCGTGAGGTGAACCGGGGATCTCGGTCTGAGATAATCTTCTTGGGTAGGCCGTAATGTGGCAGGACGTGTGTCAGGTAGAGTTGCGCGACTCCTTCAGAGTCTATAGTCTCTTTGCAAGGCAAGAACATAGAGGCCTTGGTACAATCAGTGTCTGTGATTGTCAGGATAGTGTCGTAGCCTCCAGAGGGTGGTAGCTTTGTGATGAAATCCATGGCAATAGTCTCAAAAGGATGAGCGTTTTCGACTGGAGTTATTGGCAACAAGGGGGGATGGCTAGGATGAGTGTTCACTTTGTTCATTTGACAGGTTGCGCATCCTCGGATGTACTCAGTTATGAAGGCTTTCATGTTGGGCCACCAGTAGTATGGCAAAATTAATTGGAGTGTTTTTGAAATTCCAGGGTGGCCAGCGGTTAATTGGTCGTGAAAGAGGGATGTTACTCCCCTCCTAAGGGTATTGTCTGCCACGACAACTAGAGCGTTCCCATGGTACCAGTGGGTTCCGTCTGCTAGGGTTATTTGTTTGAACACTTTGACCCATTGTTTGAGTTTCTGCTGATTTTGGTACTGTGCCAACTTGATTTTACTGTCCAGGTTGCTTTCTAGCGTGTCCCAATCCATAACTTGGATATTTTCGTTCTTTCCACCGGGCCGCCCGTTTCCAGGGTGACTCCCGTCCATGGAGGTACTTCGAATACTTGTATGGTGTTCGCAGAAATATTTGCTGGGCCATACTGTGACGTCTTCATTTTCTGGGTTGCTTCTGTCATCATGGTCTTCACGTCTTGATAGACCATCTGCTCGATTTGAGGCTCCTGGTTTGTATTCCAGGATCATATTGTATTGTTCGCGTTCAGGGAGGTATCCGGCGACTCTTGGTCCAATTTTCCTGGGGTTGCGATAATAGCGGAGGTTTGCATGGTCGGTGTAAACAAGTACTGGTTTCTCAGTACCCTTGAGGAGGTAGTCCCAATTCCTGAGGCCGCGCATGATGGCCAGGAATTCTCTGTCGTAGATAGGGTAGTTTTGCTCTGTGCTGGTGAATTTCTGGGAGTGGAAACCGCAGGGGTGCCGTGGTCCTGGTTTTTCTGTGCCATCAGGTCGTGTAATAGGTGGTCCTCTTTGATAGAGTATGGCTCTGGTCACTATCTGTGAAGCGTCGACTTCCAGCTCGAATTGTTTGCTGGGATCTGGGCGAATGAGTACTGGAGCGCTAGTGATGCGCTTCTTGAGTTCTCTAACTGCAGCTATGCAGTCCGGTGTCCATTCAAATGGGATGTCCTTTCCGAAGAGGCGTGTGATGGGTGCTGTGATGGAGGAAAAGTCGGCGATAAACATGCGGTGGTATCCCATGTCACGGACTACCCTGCTTACTTCATTTGTACCTTCCTACTTCGTCTTCTTGTTCCGTTTCCGTCTGTGACTCCGGGCCGCTTTGCCCATCGATTACTAAGTTACCTATGGACTGCTCTCGCGTTTTCTAGAGACTTCCATATGATTCCCTATGCTTCTCCCCTTTCCCTTCGATCCCCTTCTCTCGTCTTCCCTTACCTTCCAATAGCTTCGCTCGTCTGTATATATAAACTGTACTTCATAGCATAGAACGGCTTTCCTAAGCTCGTTCTATTCGTGCAATCAGACTTTGACAGTCTCTTCTCACTAGTGAACACGTGCGGCTTCCATCGAACGAACTCCTCTTTCATTAGTCAGTTTGCTGCTAATTGCCTTGACTCTATACGTCTCGAGATCACGTGTTAGTGTCTCGTTCGATTCCAAGTCACGTTCGACTTGTGTAATCTTCGCTTGTCATCCTCATTGTCACGTGACGTCTCACGTGACCGATTTCCCCTTCGGGAACGACCCCTCCTCAAGATCCATCTTTGTAAATCTCGTCCGAGATCCCTGAACCCCGAAAACCCTGGACTCGATCTGACACGGTGGTCTGACCATGACATTAGAACGAGCTTCCATTCTACGAACCAACAATGACTTCGACTCCCTCCGGATTGAAAGAAAAACAGAAAACCTCCGAAGGACTAGGCATTCCTACGGACTGGCGCGTACGCACAATTGATCAACCAACAGAAGAATCTTTGGCAGTATTGGACCTCCCCTTTGAAACAAAACCTGAAACCAAAGACACAGTCCCATCTGAATTCTCTGAACAAGTCCGCCATCTAGTTGGAGGACAAGACATTGTTGTCTGTATCAACAGGAAAGAAGTGTCAAAGAAAGCCCCCTTTACTGCCTATTATGCCTGTTTCAAAGGAGCTCTTTTAGCCTTGTCAAACGTCTACGGAGTCTGGTTTGAAATTTGACTTCGACCAGGAAATATGTACGAATGCTTTCGACTGGCACGACCAAGTCTTCAGTTGAAAGACTGTCCTATGAAGGGCATCAACTACGCACGACTGAAGCTCACCAGTCTCCCAATTACTAGAGCTCCGTCTCGAGCAACGTCCCCAGTTCGACTGGCCCCACTAGATACAACAATGGTGACACCACACGATGGAGACGTCTTCCATGAAACTAACCCAGATGATAGGGAAGCACCGGCAAGTAACACTAGCCGATCTTCTTCACCAGAACCTGAAGAACAACCTGAGCGGAAGTCTTTTGCTGGATTTGGATCCTGGAGAATGCGCTCCTCTCGAACAGCTAGACAACCGTCTAGGCCTCCCCCACGTCGTCCCAAAGGAACTGGAGACGACCCGTTTGGTCTCAACGACCTAATGGACGAACCCAAACGTACAAACGACAAAGGTCATCGACTGGAAGGAATCCATCCAGACAAATTTGAAGGAGATCGATCCAAAACCCAATGATTCCTAAATCAATTCAATAGATTCATGTTAATGAATCGCAAGGCGGACATCGCCAAGGACCCCATCTCAAAGTGCATCTATTTTATGTCACTTCTCGACAGAGAAAAAGTCAATGGATGGGTAGACATGGCCTTCAACTGGCTCGAAGAAATTGAGGCCGATCCCAGCCTGATTGACCGGTTCTCCGATCCCTGGAAAATGACGGAGGCGAAATTCAAAATGTCGTTCACTGATTATGCGGAAAGAGAACGGGCCCAAGACCAACTTGGGAAATTACAAATGACTGGCGACAACCTCGACAAATACTTAGCAGCATTCGAGACTCTTGGAAGTCGCGCAGAGTTGAATCCTGACGACCCATCGAACCTGCGTACATTTGCCCAAGGACTTCCTCATCAACTGGCAGACGCTTGTCTCGCTATGGAAAATCCGGACACCTACGCACAATGGCGAGCAGCAGCTCAACGACAACAAGTGATCTATCTCAAGAAAAAGGCGTTACACTCTGAGTATGGGACTCGCAACCCCGCTTGAAACGCTGGTCAAAACCCCCAACAAAAGCAAAATACTGGTTGGGTCTGGCGTCGTCCTGGGGGAAATTCTAACCCCAATAACCAAAACTGGCGCGGACAGGGAAACCGAGCTCAGCCTCCTTGTCCCCGTCTCCCCCCTAGGAACGAAGATGCTATGGATCTCTCCATGATCCGCAAAGCCACCACCGACAAAGAAAAGGAAGAGTATCGACGCACAGGACGATGCTTCCAATGCAGGAAACAAGGCCATCTCGCACGCGATTGTCCCAGTAAACCCGCTTGTGCTCGGACTGTCCAAATAGAAGACAGCCAGTCAGTAGCGCCGAGCGACAACTCCTCCTTTGCCCCACCCCTTTCCCTTGCTGCACGAGTGGCACATCTCACCGAAGAAGATCGCGGAGCATTCATGGATGAAATGCGATCCCTCAGAGAAGATATGGATTTTCTTGGCGCCTGAGTACTACAGCTCTTACTCGGGCGGTTCTAAATAGTTCTGGTTCTATGTATATAGCTCGAAATCATGCAATTCAAGTCCCCTTCCAGCTACGAACCAAAACGAAACAAGTCGATCAAAAGGCACTGCTTGACTGCGGCGCCACCGAATGTTTTATTCATCCACAAGTAGTGGAACGTCTCAAACTCAAAACTAGACAACTACTCAAACCTCGAAAAGTACAGAATGTCGACGGGACTCCCAATAAATCAGGGGAAATCCTCGAGGCTGTCGACCTCTCAGTAGACAATAATGGCCGCAAAGCCTCTCACGCCTTCTTCGTCGCAAATATTGGACGCGACGACTTCATTTTAGGCTACCCCTTTTTCGAAGTGTCCAATCTGAACATTGACTGGAGTAGAGGACACATCGAAGGATTCACTACCGTATCCTCCATAAACGCTAATGAGTGGCAACCCCCCCAAAAGGGAGCTAAACGACAGGACCTGACCCCAGCTTGGGTACGATGCATCCCCGGGTGGGAAAAAGGTGACAAGATTTGGCTCCAAACCAGAGTCGCAAAAACGACGGTGGCCCAACAACTCGCAGAAGCAGCCACAGACAAAAAGAAACGCACTTGGCAAGAGTTAGTCCCAGAACGATACCATCGTCATGGCAAAGTCTTTTCGGAAGCGGCGTCAGAACGCTTCCCTGACCATCGTCCATGGGACCACGCCATTGAACTTAAGGACGACGCTCCGACATCCATAAACTGTCGTGTCTACCCCTTATCCCCCAAAGAAAAGGAAGAACAACGGGAATTTCTCTCTCAAAACTTGCGTCTTCAATGGATTCGTCGTTCGAAATCCCCTTATGCTAGCAGATTCTTCCTCATCCGAAAGAAAGATGGCAAATTCCGCCCAGTGCAAGATTACTGGAATTTGAACAAGTGGACTATTCCCAATAAATACCCACTCCCATTAATCTCGGAATTAATCTACGACCTTGCGGAAAAGCGCCTCTTTTCAAAGTTCGATATTCGCTGGGGATACAATAACATTCGAATCAAGGAAGGCGATGAGTACAAGGCCGCATTTAAAACCAGCGAAGGCCTCTTCGAACCGATGGTGATGTTTTTTGGTTTGACTAACTCTCCTGCCACCTTTCAAACCATGATGGATGACATTTTCCAAGACGAAATTGCTCAAGGTTGGCTACGCATCTACATGGACGACATGATCATCGCCACAGAAGATGATGAGGTCCTCCATGAACTTCGTGTCAATCACATTCTCGATAAGCTTGAGAAATTTGACTTATTCCTCAAGCCCGAGAAATGCAAGTTCCATCAACGCGAAGTCAAATACCTTGGGGTACTCATTGGGAATGGCTCTGTCAAGATGGACCCCGTCAAAGTCCAAGGGATCTCTGAATGGCCTACTCCTCTGACAGTGAAAGACGTCCGAAGCTTCCTTGGATTCTGTAACTTTTACAGAGCGTTTATTAAGAACTTCTCTGCCATTGCTCGCCCTCTCAATGACCTCACTTGCAAAGACGAACAGTTCGTTTGGACGAAAGAGCGAAACGATGCATTTCTCCTTCTCAAAGAAGTCTGCAGCAACTACCCAGTCCTTTGCACACCCGACTGGTCTAAACAATTCGTCATGGAAACAGATGCGTCCGGCTATGCTCTTGGTGTGGTTATCGCTCAAGAATTCAAGGATGGCATCCATCCTATCGCCTTCCACTCCAGGAGTTTCCTACCGGCAGAACGGAATTACGATGCCCACAACAAAGAACTCGCTGCTGTCATCTTTGGGTTCAAATGTGGCCACCCTCTCTTTCTAGGTGCCACACACGCGATTCGCGTCCGCACTGATCATAAAAATCTTCAGTATTTCCGTGATCCTCGCAAGATTACGGGCCGACAGGCCCAGTGGATTGAGTTTTTACAAGACTTCGACTACACCCTTGAACACATTCCGGGGTCAACAAACACCGTGGCTGATTTGTTGTCGCAAAGAAAAGACCTTAACAAGGGGGTGGATTCCAACGAACCACACATCCTACTTCCTGACCACCTCTTCGCTCCGACAAATCCGATCGAGGTACACAAAGTTTTTCTTGAAGACAACTTCGACCTCCGACGCGACATTCTACAAACCCTTCACAACTCCCCCGCAGCCGGACACCCAGGCATTTTGAACACTTGGGAACTTGTACGCGAACAATATGAAGGTCCTAGACTCCGAGAATTCGTCGAACAATACGTAAAAGGATGTGCACGCTGCCAAGAGTCCAAAACCAACATACATCGATCGAAGGCACCCCTACAACGTTTTGATACTCCTGTAGAAGATGGCCCCTTTCAATACGTCTCGATGGATCTTATTACGGACCTTCCCAAATCACAGGGCTTCGACTCTATTCTCACAATCGTCGATCAAGGGTGTTCTAAAGCAGCCAAATTCATTCTGTGTACCAAAACGATTGACGGAACCGGGGTTGCCCTCGAATATCTGAAACACCTCGTACCGTGGTTCGGACTTCCCAAACGGATCATATCGGACCGCGATCCCCGGTTTACCTCAGCGTTTGGGAAAGAAATGTGCAAGGCCTTGGGAATTCAACAAAACCTATCTACGGCCTTTCACCCTTGCACTGACGGACAGACAGAACGCATGAACGCCTGGATTGAACAATATTTACAACCTTGGACCTCAGGAAAACCTTCGGCCTGGAGCCAACTCCTCCCTATCGCAGAATTCGCGCATAATTCGTGGAAGCACAATGTGGCGCGTAAATCCCCCCATGAACTTCTGATCGGAATCAAACCACAAGTGATTCTGAAACACCTAGAAGGATCCGTGCCTGCAGCAGAGACACGCCTACGCCTCCTAGATGAATCTAGACAGTTAGCCCAGAAGCTTCTACAAAATGTACAAAGTCGCAAGGACAATAGAAAATTAACGGAGATTAAAGAAGGTGACCAAGTCTGGCTAGAAGGTCGCAACCTCTCTATCGCCGGCAATCGCAAACTTTCCCCAAAGCGATACGGGCCCTTCAAAGTCTCACAAAAAATAAGCCCTGTCGCAGTACGACTCGATCTCCCCAAATCGATGAAAATCCACAACGTGTTTCACACGGATCTCCTCCTTCCATATAAGGAGACGGAACAATATGGCACGCCATATACACGCCCTCCTCCGATCATCGATAGCGAAGAAGAATACGAGATCGAGAACATTCTAGAAGCACAGCGTTTTGGCAAGAAACGTAAACTCCAGTACCTCGTGCACTGGAAAGGGTACCCTCATTCCGATGACCAATGGGTTGATCACAAAGACCTCAACGCCCCAGATGCACTGGCCGATTTTTACCTAACCAACTCCGCTACGGCTGGACGACCAATGGTATAAAAGACACCCATCGAAACCCCCAACTTATTCTCATCCCCCCATCGTTCTTCAAACTGGCTTCTCCCTATTCCATCTTCTATACTTTCGACGAACGCTTCTTGCAAAACCTCTTTAGCATTTGCTGAGACCACGACGATCCCATCAGACAACCGCTCAACCACCTAGTCCAAGTTTGCTCAACAATAAGAAATATGTCCGACGCCGCCTCCGCCATTTTCGTCCCTTCTCACTCTGCCTCACCCACCAACGATCGTGCTGGCAGCACTCCCTACGTTGTCACCTCTCCTCCTCCTGACAGTCCCACTAATTCCGAAGCGGCTTGGCCCCATCAAATGATGCTGGAGCACGTCGCTAACCTACTCGGGGCCGATGTCGAGGAAGTTCGCAACTGCTTCCCCGACAATCGCTCTCTTCTACCCATCGACATCCCTCCTCCACAGCCGTTATCACCCGTCTTTGTCCCGCTGACTCCTTCTCCGCCTTTCCTCCCTGGATCTCCGATCGGGCCGTACCCGGGGACCGAACTAGCTGAGTATAATGACCCTCAATTCCCCTCCGAGCCACCATCCGCCTCCCCTTCTCCAAACGCGTCCGCAATGGTCATCATAGCGGAAGGTGAGCAGTACAAGAACAAAGAGGAATGGGAGCAAAGCATTCAACGCCACCCCCAACTTCATCGTTCTTTGCCTCAAGTCCCCCTCGCCGACATTATGCCGATCCGCCAGGTGTCTCACCCTCTAGGAGACACGACGGACTACGAAGAACTAGCCATGGTCCTGTATCGACAGGTCTTGGACCAGGACGCGAAGATCAAGGAGTTGCTAGAAGAGAACAAGGAGAACCAAACCCCATCTCCCACTGACCCACAGCCTAGCACTCACCCTGGTCCCAGGTGGCAAGACAACTTTGACGCAACGGGGACTTGTCACCTCTTCATAATCCCCCTTGGAGACGAGGACGTCATTGCCCCCTTTATTCGCTATGACCTCCGCAACCCCTTCCCCGAATTGCTCGCGACTAACGGACGCTATTGTACGGTCCATTCTCGCCCCCTTCACGCCGTTCCCCAATCGTCCCGTATCTCTCCGTTGTCACCACGCAATGAACTAGTTTTCCACCCAGATCTTGGACTAATGGCAGGCGTCAACTGGGCCCTCCTTTATGAGAACGATCCTACGTTAGCTGGAGAAGTCCAACACTTTCAATCCCACAAAAAGGCGTGCAATCGCCTTGCCAAGCGTATGGGGCAACTTCATAAGTCGCTGGAAGTCGAGCGACAGGCTCTTTACCGGAGCTCGGCCCGCCTTACTCAAGCCAACGCCCTTGGATGCATCCAGCGTCACATCGACTTGTCCCTTCACATCACTTCCTCCTTCTCTACTACACGGGTCAAGAAGATCTGCGCCTCCTTCTGTAATCGCGTCACTGAAGAGCGCGCTCGTCACCCCAAAGAGTGTATGTGGTGCAGTAAGGTCGGACACGCCATCGACGACTGTTACTGTATTGGACTCTGTCGCCACTGTTCGAGGCGAGGTCATACAGGAGTTGACTGCAAGGACCCCCATGTCATGTGCATGGAGTACAAAGGGTGTAAGGTTGATTCTACACATCCCCACTTCGAGCGGGGGCATTGCGCTGCTATTGACGACTGTGTTGACATCTAAAGGACGTTAACAAGGGGGTAATGTCACGGACTACCCCGCTTACTTCATTTGTACCTTCCTACTTCGTCTTCTTGTTCCGTTTCCGTCTGTGACTCCGGGCCGCTTTGCCCATCGATTACTAAGTTACCTATGGACTGCTCTTGCGTTTTCTAGAGACTTCCATACGATTCCCTATGCTTCTCCCCTTTCCCTTCGATCCCCTTCTCTCGTCTTCCCTTACCTTCCAATAGCTTCGCTCATCTGTATATATAAACTGTACTTCATAGCATAGAACGGCTTTCCTAAGCTCGTTCTATTCGTGCAATCAGACTTTGACAGTCTCTTCTCACTAGTGAACGCGTGCGGCTTCCATCGAACGAACTCCTCTTTCATTAGTCAGTTTGCTGCTAATTGCCTTGACTCTATACGTCTCGAGATCACGTGTTAGTGTCTCGTTTGATTCCAAGTCACGTTCGACTTGTGTAATCTTCGCTTGTCATCCTCATTGTCACATGACGTCTCACGTGACCGATTTCCCCTTCGGGAACGACCCCTCCTCAAGATCCATCTTTGTAAATCTCGTCCAAGATCCCCGAACCCCGAAAACCCTGGACTCGATCTGACACGGTGGTCTGACCGTGACATCCCAAGACTCCTATGAATGAGCGGGCTCCTTTGAGGGTCGTGATATTTTCTGGCCAGTCTGCTATTCCGGCGATTTTGGCTGGGTCAACTGTTGCACCTTCCTTGGTGAGGCGTACTCCTAGGAAGTCCATGGTAGGCTTCATAAAAATGGATTTACTGAGTTTGAGGTGTAGTCCGTTTTTGGCTAGTAGGTCGAAGGCGAAGTGGAGGATTTCGATGTGCAGTTTGATATCCTTGAGCTTTGTTCCTAGTCCACAATCGTCCATGTAGCTTCAGAATATTTTCCTGATGTTGTGGACTCCTTTTGTCGCGAGCGGTACTCGCGCCCCCCAGTCTCAGCTACAAACCCGTAACTCCAAGACCACGTGACCGTGGGAACATATCACATGACCCTACACGTGACTCATCATGTGACCCCTTCGCCACTCGCACATCACGTGACTTATCAGCACGTGACCCTGGGAACCTACGACCCTGTGACCCTGGGAAGATAACACATGACCTATCAAGGAACTGGTCATCAACAATGTCACATGACAAGACGCGCTTTGGACGCG
>Ga0307510_10002987_pt1 | contig 19447 bp, 16 predicted proteins | sample 12_EM_MG_FD_207224 | JGI IMG/M metagenome (GOLD analysis project Ga0307510, IMG submission 207224) | Populus trichocarpa ectomycorrhiza microbial communities from riparian zone in the Pacific Northwest, United States - 12_EM | ecosystem: Host-associated > Plants > Roots > Unclassified | place...
TGTTCGGTGGCCATCGGCGGCACTGCCAAGACCTACACACTGAACAGCAACTCGCCGGTGGCCTTCCGGTATTTCCCAGCGACCTTCTATCTGAAGACCACCACGGCTCTGCCATCAGGATTCGGCTACAAGGCCGTCCCGCTCACGGGTACCGCGCCCGATGGCACCAACCTCAATGGCTATGAGATCAAGTCGGCCAATTTCAACACGGCCGCCAATTACAACACCGCAATCCAGAACTTCGCCAACTGGTTCCAGTTTTACCGCAAGCGCCATCAGTCCTTGCGTGCGGGCCTCGGTGCCGCGTTCCAGGACGTGAAGGGTACGCGCGTTGCCGGCTTCACACTCAACACCACCGCGGATCCGACCACGCCGGACGTGACCATGCAGGATATCGACGACCAGTCGAACCGCGATTCGCTCTACACACAGTTCTACAAGACCTGGACCGGGCAGGGTGGCACGCCCAGCCGCCAGGCCCTGGCCAACCTGGTGCGCAATTTCAAACGCAAGGATGCCAACGCGCCCATTCAGGCGGCCTGTCAGCAGAATTTCGGCATGCTCTTTACCGACGGCTTCGCCAACCCGCCGGTGTCGGGCGATGGCTTCGACGCCGTCGGCAATGTCGACAACAACTACAAGGCACCTTACGCCGACAGCACCTCCAACACCATGGCCGACGGCATCATGGATGCCTACGCAAATGCACTGCGTTCAGATATGGCCACAGGCAAGGTGCCGATCCCGGCCACCTGCGGCAGCGCCAACGCCGATCCCAGCCTGGACTGCAACAAGAACCTGCACATGAACTTCTTTGCCATCACGCTGGGCACGCGGGGCCTGCAATTCAACTCGGACAGCCCGGTGAACCCCTACACCGCCAAACCGGCAATCGTGTGGCCTACCCAGACGCAGCTCAGTCAGCAGCGCAATCCTGTCGCTGTCGACGATCTGTGGCATGCGACCCTCAACGGACGCGGTGCCCTGTTGAATGCCAAGAGTCCTTCGGATGTGTCCGATGAGCTCAAGTCCGTTCTGAGCAGCATCGCGGCTCGCGTCGGCGCCGCCGCCGCCGTTGCGGTGAACGGCGGCTCCATTTCCGGCGATACCCGGATATTCGTACCGAGCTTCAATACCAACGGATGGAGTGGCGACGTCACTTCCTACAAGGTCAACCCGGACGGCAGCTTCGATTCGACCGAGAGCTGGCAGGCGTCCGCCAACATTCCGGTGCCGGGTTCACGGCGCATCTTCACGGTTGCGGGTGATGGCAAGACACCCATGATGTTCGATGCGACGAGCATTGCCAGCGATGCCACGCGCCTCGCGCAAATACAACAGGATACGACTACCACAGCGACGGACAAGGTCGCCTACCTGCGCGGCGATCACAGCAAGGAGCAGACCAATGGCGGCGCATTCCGCAACCGGGCCACGGCTCTCGGCGACATCGTGGATTCCGCTCCCGCCTTCGTCGGCGACCCGCCCTTCCTGTATCGCGACAATGTCGAATCGGTGCCCTACTCGACATTTCGCAAAGACGAGAAGGGTCGTCCGCAAGCGGTCTATGTGGGAAGTAACGACGGCATGCTGCATGCGTTCGATGCCGCCAGCGGCGAAGAGTCGTTTGCCTTCGTTCCGGGCGGCGTTTTCAACAATCTCTACAAGCTGACACAGCCGACGTACACCCATCACTACTATGTCGATGGTACGCCGGCACCGATTGACGCCTTCTACAATGGTGCGTGGCATACCGTTCTGGCCTCAGGTCTAGGCGCCGGCGGACAATCCATCTTCGCGCTGGAAGTCACCAATCCGAGTACCTACAGCACCGACAACGGAAAATCGCCCTTCCTGTGGGAATTCACCGATGCCCAGGATGCGGACCTGGGCTACACATTCAGCCGTCCGCTGACGATCCGCCTGCACAATGGCAAGTGGGGCGTCGTGTTCGGAAACGGTTACAACAATACCGTGGCCGACGGGAGTCAGAGCACCTCGGGGGATGCGGTGCTGTTCATCGTGGATGCGCAGACCGGCGCGCTGATCAAGAAGATCGATACGGGCGTGGGCACATCTGCGGACCCCTCCAAGCAGTCCCGGCCGAACGGCCTGTCCTCGCCGGTGGTAGTGGACTACGACTCCGATACGATCGTCGACTATGTCTATGCGGGCGATCTGTACGGCAATCTCTGGAAGTTCAACCTGAGCGATGCATCACCCGATGCGTGGAGCTCGGCTTACACGACAGGTTCGAAGAAAGTGCCGGTACCGCTGTTCACCGCCAAAAACACGGCGAGCGATACCACGAAGCAGCTTCAGCCCATTACGACCAAGCCGAGCGTCAGCCGCGGCCCCAACGGCTCGGGACTGATCATCACCTTTGGTACCGGCAAGTACCTGGAGTCATCTGACACCAGCGTGGCCAATCTGGTGACCCAGACCTTCTATGGCATCTTCGATCCGAATACCAACACCGCGAGCGACGAGGTCTCCAGTCGCGACCAGTTGACGAAGCAGACGATCGTGTATGAGGGGATTCAGACGTACACGGCACCGAGCGGTGCGACGATCAAGACACCCGTGCGCGCGGTGAGCAACAACACGCTGGGCTCGAGCCGCGGCTGGTATCTCGATCTCGTTTCGCCCACCAGCGGCTTCCAGGGCGAGATGAACGTGAGCGATTCTGTGTTCAGCAACGGCCAGGTGATCTTCTCGACGCTCATACCGAATGCCGATCCCTGCAGTGGCGGTGGCACGAGCTGGCTCATGGTTCTCAACGTGTCCACCGGCGGACGGCTGGATACGACACCATTCGATCTCAACACCGACAACAGCTTCAACTCTTCGGACTATGTGACATTGTCCGATGGAACCAAGGTTCCGGCCGCCGGACTCGGTCTGACGAGCATCGAGTCCAAGCCCGCCATCATTGGCACCAACGACACATCCAGCAGTCAGGATGGCGGCGGCAGCGACCTCATCATCACCAACGACTCGAACGGAAAACCCAACGCCACGAAGAAAAACCCGGGCCCCCGCGTGGTCGGCCGGCAATCCTGGCGCCAGGTTCGCTGAATGAGCGTAAGGAGAGCTTCCATGACTAAAACGGCGAAGGGCTTCTCACTCATCGAGCTGATGGTAACGGTCGCCATCATCGGGATCCTCGCGATGATCGCGATCCCGGGCTACCGCAGCTATGTATTGCGTGCGACCCGCGCCGAAGCGAAGCAGGCATTGTTGGCACGGGCCGCGGATCTCGAGCGGTGTTACACCCGCAACAACACGTACCTGGATGCGCCGACGACCCCTTGCAACGTCGCTGCCCACCTCCCCGACGCCTCAGGGGCTCACTACAAGATTCAGGCGCAGACGCTCATCGCGAACTCGTTTGTGCTCCAGGCCGTGCCGGTCGGCAGCCAGGTAGCCGACGCCAAGTGCGGGACTTTCTCGTTGGATGACAAAAATACGCGGGGCGCTTCGGGGGGGAACGGCGCCTCGGATTGTTGGGGCCGCTGAGTCGCCGCTTGCAGACACAGAACAAACATACAGTTTGCCCGGACGCGACCTTGGATTTCTGAGAAGCAGCTGACTTTCAACCCCGGGTTTGTGAGACCGGCTTCTCATAATCCACTGTTAAATACCGCGGTGTGGACGTAATCGCTCGATTCGTCAGCTTCGCGCAAGCTTCGATCCCCAGTCTGCTCGCCACGCAGGCAAAGGTTTCGCGCCGGGGATCCAACATGAAAGTCGCAGCGGGCTTTACGATGATCGAACTGCTGGTGGTGATCACGATTGTCACCATCCTGATGGGAATCGGCGTCCCTTCCTACAGGTACGTGACCAACTCCAACCGCCTGTCCGCCGAAGTGAACGGTTTGCTGGGTGACATGCAGATGGCCCGCGCGGAAGCCATCAAGGAAGGCCGGACCGTCACGGTTTGCAGCTCGGCCAATCAGCTCACCTGCAGCGGGTTGCCCGATTGGTCATCCGGCTGGATCGTGTTCACCGATCCCACTGATGTGGGCTTCGTCGATGCCGACGAAACCATACTCCGCGCTCAGAAGCCCCTGCACACGGGCGACAAACTCGTGGATCCGACCGGTGCGTTGTCCAAAGCCACGTTCAACCGGGCGGGCTTTCTGTCTTTCGCCGGCATGCCTGTCGAGGGAATCACGCTGACCCTCCACGACGTTACGGCGAATGCCAACCACACGCGGTGCCTGTGGATCGCATCCCAGGGAATGGTGACCACACAGACGCCGGCAACCGGGGCGGCCTGCAAGTGAAGCGCCCAGTGAGTCAACCATCGAGTCGGCGAGGCCACGGCTTCAGTCTCGTTGAGGTCTTGGTCGCGCTCATTGTCATGTCGATCGGCCTGCTGGGCATCGCGAAAATGCAGGCGGCGGCGCTGTCCAACACGGCGATTGCCAGCACTCGCTCCCTCGCGGCGATTGAAGCCGCGAGTCTCGCCGCATCCATGCACGCCAACCGCGGCTACTGGAGCTCGCCGGCCGTCGCTGCCTCGATCACGATCCAGGGAGCCACCGTCACTCCGACTGTGGCACCCGCAATTGATTGCGTTGCAGCCTCCTGCACGCCGGCAAGCCTGGCCGCCTACGACCTGCAGCAATGGACTACCGCCGCTCTGCAGGTTCTGCCGCCGGACTATCAGGTAGCCATAGCCTGCACGCCCGTGACTCCACCCAATTGCACGATCCAGATCCAGTGGGCGGAAAAGTCGGTGGCCGTGAACAAGGACGGCAAGGCGAAAGCCGTCGCTACGGATATTTCTCTCAATCTGCCGAAATACGAGTTGTACGTCGAGCCATGAGCCGGATACGCCACAGAGGCTACACACTCGTCGAGCTGATGGTGTCGATTACCATCGCGCTGTTCCTGATGGGCGGCGCGCTGCTGATGGTCCAGCACACCAAAAATGCCTTCAAGGCCCAGAACCAACTCTCACAGCTCCAGGAAAGTGAGCGGATGGCCATGACCCTGATCACGGATGTCATTCAGTCCACCGGCTACTACCCCAATCCCCACAACTTCACGGATGCCCAGACGCTCGTGTCTCCCTCGTTCGCAACACCGGGAGCGCCGAACATCGCAACGATTCCCATCGCGGATCAGGTGGGGGATACGATCACGGTCAGGTATGCAGCCGGTCTGTTGGATAACGTCTACAACTGCCGCGGCGACCAGAACACGGCCGCGGGTCCATTCGACACCTGGGAGAACACGTTCAGTGTGGTTCCGACCGCACCCGCTCCCGATGGAACACCCCAATTTCAACTGCAATGCTCATTGTGGAGCTTGTCAACCAATGCCGTGGTCACCACGCCTCTGGTGACCGGCGTACAGAATCTGACCATTCAGTACGGGATCAACACGGTCGGTGCGGGCGCGCCGAGCTGTGCCGACCGCTACAAAGCAACGAAGGACATGCTGGCGGCAGACTGGAGCAACATCTGCGCCGTCAAAGTGACGCTGACCTTCGCCAATCCCTTCAATCCGCCGGGCGGCGCCAAGCCGACCCTCAATTTCACGCGCGTCATCGCCGTGATGAACCAGGTGTGAATCCATGAGCTCGCTCCGGTTGCGATCCACCCAGCACGGCATGGCTCTCATTACAGGCATGCTCCTGTTGATTGTGCTCACCATCCTCGCCATGAGCATGTTCCGTGGTTACGGCACACAGCAGAAAATCGCCGGCAATGTGCGCGAGAAAAATCGCGCGGTCAGTGCTGCCGTCAGCGCACAACAGTACGCGGAATACTGGTTGAGCAGTGGCGCACCGCCACAGGCTGTCGACTGCGCAGGCATGCCAGTTTCCCCGGTTCCGCAGGTGTGCAACAACTCCCCGGATTTTACGGTCGTACCGTGGAGCTTGAACGCAGCGCCGGTGGGCGTCACGTTCACCAAGTTCACCCCACCCGTCAATGACAAGGTACCGACCCAGGGCACGTATTTCGCAACCCCCCTGTACTACATCACCGATCTCGGGCAGTCGGCCGCGGGTCCCGGTGAGGTCTACCAGATCGATGCCACCGGATGGGGCGGCACTTCAGACACCGTCGCGGTCGTCGAAAGCACCTTCCTGCTCTCACCTTCGGGCCGAAGTTACGACAAATGAAACACCTCAGTGTATTGGCCGCGTTGGCTATTGCCTCCACCGCGCATGCGCAGGCAGTGCTGACCGTCAGTGATGACTTCACTAAGACCGCGGCTCAAAACTCCTGGGCAACATTCGATGGCGCGTGCCTGACAGCAGGCGATGGCACCGGAACCATTCCGGCGTGTATCGGCCTGCAGTATTACCAGGGGCAGACCCTGGTGGGTGGAACCGGCGGCACGCTGCCGGACCTGGGGGGCTCCGGTGCGCTGCGCCTGACCAACGGTTTCACGCAGGGCCACGGTTCGGGCTTCAGTTTCGGCTACAACCAGGCCGGCGGCATCATTTCCAACTTCACGTTCGCGGCCGGAACGGGCGTACAGATTCTTTTCAAGACCGTCACTTACCGGGGCAACTCGGGCGGCAACGGCGGCGGTGCCGGCGTGGATCGTGGTGACGGTGCCGACGGAATGAGTTTCTTTCTGATCGATTCCACCAACAGCAGTGGAGCGCCTTATGACATGGGCGCGTTCGGCGGCAGTCTGGGTTACACCTGCTCGAACCGGAACAATGACGGCACATTGCGTGCCGATGGAACTCCGCGTCAGTATGACGGCCTGCTGAACGCCTACATCGGCCTCGGAATCGACGAGTTTGGCAACTTCCTGAACCCTGGCGACAACACCGCGTCGGGCCCCGGCCTGCAGGCCGGCAGAATCGGGCTTCGCGGCGCCGGCAGCATTTCCTGGAAGGGATTGCGGACGTATCACGGTGACCTGTATCCCGTTTCGCTGTCACTGGCTCAGCAGGCGCAGGCGGTCAACAACACCTGCAAGACCGGAACCCTCTGGGACTACACACAGACAACCCCCCAAAATACGGGCACGGCGCTCAATGATTACGCCGACCTGGGCGCCTCATCCACCCTGCCGGCCAATCAGCCGATTGCCAATGAAGCCGCGGCGACCCGCGGCGATGCAGTGCCCATTGCCTATCAGCTCAAGATCACCCAGGACGGGCTGCTGAGCTTTTCCTACAGCTACAACAACGGCGCATTCCAGTCGGTCATTGCCGATCACGACATCACCGCTGCCAACGGCAAGCTGCCGAACCTGCTGCGATTCGGCTTCGCCGGCTCAACCGGCGGCAGCACCAACGTCCATGAAATCCTGTGTTTCCAGGCCAATCCTACCCAGTTGGCCGATACCTCGGTCGGTGTCAACCAGAAACAGGCGACCCAGATCGGCAGTGGCACACAGGCGTTCCTGGCCAACTACTTTCCCAACGACTGGTGGGGGCGTGTCACGGGCAGCAACCTGTTGTATGACGCGACCACTCAGCAGGTCCTCGTCAGCTCGACGGCCAATTGGGATGCATCCTGCGTCCTGACCGGTGCTGGTCCTCCCAATGGCTGTGTGACGACCGGTCAGGCCAGTGTGACGGCTGAGGCACCTTCCGCGCGGACCATACTCACCTGGAACGGGACACAAGGTGTGCCGTTTCAATGGGCACGACTCTCGGATGCGCAGCGCGCTGCGTTGGATCCGGGTGTCTCGAGCGCCGGCACACCCAATCGTCTCAACTATCTGCGCGGCGATCGCTCGAACGAAATCAACTCGAGTGGCTCCGGTCTGTATCGTGCCCGGGTCAGCGTGCTGGGCGACGTGATCGATTCCAGCCCGACGTGGGTTGGCCCGCCCAACAATCCCTACACACTCGTCTGGCGGGACCTGCTATACCCCAGCAATACGGCTGCCGAGAACGGCGTGGCGACCTACGCTCAGTACGTCACCAACCGACAGACCCGACAGAATGTGGTGTACACCGGCTCGAATGATGGTTTCCTGCATGGGTTTCGTGCGGGTGGGTTCGATGCGGCCGGGAATTTCGTCACGGCCGCAACTCCCAACGACGGCGTCGAGGTGCTTGCCTTTATGCCGGGAGCCGTCGTCAGCACGATTCATGACAATAATGTCAGCGCGCTGGACTATTCAAACACCCACTACGGCCACGCCTTCTTCGTGGACGCGCCGCCTGCGACCGATGACCTGTACTACAGCGGCGCATGGCACACCTGGCTCGTGGGCGGGCTGGGAGCCGGTGGCAGCGCCATCTACATGCTGGATGTCACCGACCCGACGCAGTTCAACGAAGCGAATGCGGCTTCTGTCGTGATCGGGGAGTGGACTGCGAATAACCTTCAATGTGTCGGCACCGGCGGTTGCGGCCAAAACCTGGGTAACACCTACGGTGTCCCCGTCATTCGCCGCTTGCACAGCGGCGATTGGGGTGTGATTTTCGGTAACGGGTTTGGCAGTGCCAGCGGCGACGCCGGCATTTTCATCATGACCGTGAATCCGACCTCCGGTGCCAGGGCATTCTATTACCTCAGCACCGGCCAGTCGGGTAAGAACGATGGCATTGCCTCGCCCGCACCCGCGGACTACGACGGCGACCACATCACCGACTACGTTTATGCAGGTGACCTGCTCGGCAACGTCTGGCGGTTCGACCTGACGAACAGCGACCCGACCCAATGGGCCGTCACTCCGGCGCCGCTGTTCAAGGATCCGAACGGCCAGCCCATTACAACCAAGCTCATGGTGGGCTCCGGGCCTGTCCAGGGCGTTCCTCGCGCCATGATCGACTTCGGCACCGGGATGAAGACGCCTCTGACCAACACGACACCGGCAACTTTCTCCACCGGCACCCATGCGCTGTACGGCATCTGGGACTGGAACATGGCTGCCTGGAATGCCAGATCCACCGCTCGCTTCGTCAGCCTGAACACCGCTCCTGCCGGAATGACACTGCAACAGCAACAATTCGTTGCCAACGGCAACGGCGACCTGGACGGCAGCACCAACACCGTGTGCTGGGCCGATCAGGCGAACTGCGCCGCCACACCGCAATACGGCTGGTACATCAACCTCAGCCATGGGAACGAGCAGGTCATCTTCAACCCGGTGATCTATCAGAACGCGCTGCTGGTCAACACGACGGTGCCGGCGGACAACTCGCCCCTCAGTTGCACGAACCTCGGTGACACGGGTTATACGGTCGCGATCGCGCTGGATACCGGTGCCGCCATTCCCGGCCTGTTCCCGCTGTACAACGACACGTTGGCCGCAGGCTCACTCACCAACAACTCGGGCAGCCCCTTCATTGTGATGGCCGGTGGCCAGGCCTACATGGTGACCCAGACAGTGGGTGGCGGAAAAGTGGACGGCCCTATCGCCTGTCAGAAGGGTTCGGCGCTGTGTGATGCGCGAATCAAACCCCAGGGTCCGGTCGGCAAGCGCCTGACCTGGATTCAAAGACGCTGAAAGCCAAGGGAGATTTCATGTCGGTCTATTGCAAACCGCGGCGGATGGGCGGCTTTTCGCTGCTCGAGCTCATGGTGACCGTCGCCGTGGCCGCCATCCTGTTCACCATCGCGGTTCCGACCTATCAGGCGCAGGTGCGCAAGTCCCGGCGAACCGAGGCGCGTATTGCCGTGATGGATCTCGCGACCCGCGAAGAACGCTATTACAGCGTCAACAACGACTACTCAGACTCGGGTCTGCAGTTGGGTTATGCGACACAGGAAGGGGTCATCACCAACATGACCATCGGAAGCGGGTACTACCAGGTTTCGGTGGTGAGGCGGGCCGCCGCGCCCCCGAAGCTGGCGGGGTTCACGGTCACTGCAACGGCCTTCGGGCCTCAGCTCAAGGACACGGCCTGTCAGTCATTCCAGGTTGATGAAACAGGAACGCAGACATCCGCGCCCTCAACAACCGATTGCTGGAACTAACGAATGTAGTGATCGGCCAGCAGCGCGGCGAACAACCACATCAGGTAGTTGACCGAGAACTTGAAGACCTTCATCGGCAGCTCCTGCCGTGCGGTGATCTTCAATACAAAGGCGTAGTACAGAAAGCCTGCGTTGAGTCCCAGTGCGACGACGAGGTACAGAAGACCGCTCATGCGTGTCAGGAAGGGCATGAGGGTAACGATCACCAACAGGACCGTGTAGAGCAGAACCTGCAGCCGCGTGAATTCGACACCGTGCGTGACCGGCAGCATGGGGATACCGGCCCGGGCGTACTCGTCCCGGCGCGCGATGGCGAGCGCCCAGAAATGCGGCGGCGTCCAGACAAAAATAATCAGAAACAGCAGCAGCGCATTCGGATCGATCGTGTTGGTGACGGCCGCCCAGCCCAACACCGGGGGAGCCGCGCCGGCGGCGCCGCCGATCACAATATTCTGCGACGTCGCCCGCTTCAGCCAGACCGTGTAGATGACTGCGTAGCCGATCAACGAAGCGAAGGTCAGCACGGCCGTGAGCAGGTTGACCAGGAAAGACAGAATCGCCATCGCCGTCGTGCCCAACACGGCGGCAAACACCAGGGCCTGTCGTTCATTCAGTTGGCCCGTAGGCAACGGCCGGGCGCGCGTGCGGCTCATCTGCTCGTCGATCCGACGGTCGAGAACATGGTTGATGGTTGCTGCGCAACCGGAGGCGAGCGCAATGCCGAGGTTGCCCCAGATCAACGCATCCAGCGGCGGCATACCCGGGCTGGCCAGCAGCGTGCCGACAATGGCCGTGAAGGTGATCAGTGCGACCACCTTCGGCTTGGTCAGCTCGAGGTAGCGGCGCCAGATCGCCGTTGCGCGCGGCGCGCCAGGACCAGCGCCGGCCCCGCCAGGTTTAACGAAGTCGGAGGACGTCGCCACAGATGATTCAGTCGAAGGGCTCGGTAGCCGGGATTTGGGGACGCGCAGCGTAACAGATCGGGCCCGTCAGGACCCGGGGTCGGTTCCGCCCTGACGCTGCAGCTTGGCGATCGCCACCGCCAGATCCTCTGGGCTGATGGGCTTCGCGAGGTGTCCCTGGTAGCCGCTCGACCGGGCCCGGATGGCGTCCTCCAGCCGAGCAAACGCCGTGAGTGCAATGGCTGCAACGTGTCCACCGCGCTCTGGAGGCCGCGCCCGCAACAACCGCATGAACTCGTACCCGTCCACGCCAGGCATCCCGATATCCGAGACAATGACGTCGGGCAGCCAATTGTCCAGCAGAGCAAGCGCATCCTGAGCGGTCTCAACGGCGCGAAGCTCAAATCCCGCCTTCTCCAAACCTGCGACCGTGACCTCGCGGGCATCCGCATCGTCCTCGACCAGCAGAACACGCCAGGGCCTGCCCTGCGTCGCTGGAGCTTCGAGCTGTGTGGCCTCGGGAGTTGCGCTTTTTGAGGACGTGGGACTCGCGCTGGGAAGAGGCAGGGTCACAATGAAACTGGAGCCGGCATCGGAACCGGCACTCTCCGCGCGAACCTTGCCCCCGTGCAGCTCGACAACATGCCGCACGATCGCAAGGCCGAGCCCCATGCCCGTGTGTTGGCGCGTGCTCGTGCTGTCCGCCTGCCTGAAGCGATCAAACACATGCGGCAGAAAGTCACTCGAGATACCGATACCCGTATCGGTCACGGTGATCACCACTTCGGTTTCGGTTTTGTACATCCGGACATCGACGGCGCCATTCGCAGGAGTGAACTTCACGGCATTGGACAGGAGATTCCAGAACACCTGCTGCAGCCTGTCTGGATCTCCCTTGATGACGACATCACCGTCTTCCTGCGTGAGCGTCACAATGATCTGCTTGGCGGAGGCCACCATGCGCTGATTGTCCACTGCAAATTTCAACACGGAGCCGAGCGTCACGTTCTGCATCTCCATGCGGAACTTGCCGGTGACGATCCGGGACACATCCAACAGGTCTTCGATCAACTGCGCCTGCGAGCGCGCCGCGCGCTCGATCGCTTCCGCGGCCCGGACTTTCTGTTCGTCCGTCAGCGGGCCGTTGCGCAGCAGGTGTGCCCAGCCAATGATGATGTTCATCGGCGTACGCAACTCGTGCGACAGGTTTGCGAGGAATTCGTCCTTGAGGCGCGTGGCTTCCTCGGCCTGGGCGCGCGCGGCCTTCTCCCGCAGGAGAGTCTCGCGCAGCCCGGCCTCGGTGCGATGCAACTGCAACAGCGTGCTCACGACCGTCTCGAGCACTTTGGGTTCGAGAGGTTCCGTGAGGTAGATATCGGCCCCGCCCCGCAGGCCTGCCTTCTGGTCCTTCTCGGTGACGAAGGTCGCTGATACCTGGATGACGGGCAGCAGCCGCGTGGCCGGATCTTCCTTGATCTGCCGCGTGACCTCGATCCCGTTCATATCCGGCAATTTGACGTCCATCAACACGAGGCTGGGCATCAACTCGCGGACCAGTCGCAGAGCCATCGCGCCGGTGTCGGCTTCCACGACTTCATAGCCGGCTGAGCGCAACACGCGCGTCTTCTGATACCGCATGGCCTCGGTGTCATCGACGTTGAGTATGGTTGTGCGAACCTTCTGCATCGTCATGTCTGTCTAGGATCCGAGGCCGTGAGAAGCGAGAATCGATCGGGCCCAGGCGCTGTTCAGCTCGCTCTTTTGCACAACAGACTGTGCGCGGCGGCCCAGCCGCTCCCGCTGAGCATGCGATACCAGCGCGGAGGTGACGATCGCTACGGGGACCTCCTGCAGGTCCATGTCGGCCCGGAGCGCTTCGAGGACATCCTCACCGCCCAGGTCGGGCAGATTCAGGTCGAGGAATATCAGCGCGGGCTTCGAACGGCGTGCCGCGGCGAGCCCGCTGCGGCCGTCGCGCGCCTCGATCACGCAGACATTCGAGTCCTCGAGCAGCTTTTGCAACAGGTACCGGGCGGCCGGATCATCATCAATGACCAGCACGCGCCGTGCCGTGAGCTTGTCGAGCTCGGACAGGAGCTGTCCAGCGCTGATCGGCTTGATGTAATACGCATCCGCCCCCAGTGCGCGGGCCTTGCGCTCATCCTCCACCGTCGTGACGACGATGACCGGAATGCTGGCCGTGGCGGGTGAGCTCTTGAGGTCGCTCAACCAACGCCAGCTATCCTCCCCCTTCAACATGATGTCGAGCACGATAGCCTGCGGCCGGATGCGTTGCATCAGCTCGCGCGCTTCGCGCAGGTTACGCGCGACGAAGGGTTGGTAGCGCGAGTCGCGCAGATAGCGGCTGGTGACGTGCCGCACTTCGACTTCGTCGTCGATGATGATGACGGGCATCAGCCCGGTTTCGATCGGCAGCTCGACGGGCAGCGCGGACGGCACACCCAGTTCCTGGTAATGCAACGGCAGGTTGGCCACGAATACGGAGCCAACTCCCACTTCACTCGTGACACTCACCTCGCCGCCGAGCAAACGCGCGAGACGGCGACACAGCGGCAGGCCGAGCCCCGTGCCCTTCACCCTGGCCTGCAGGGGGCTGGGAATCTGGGTGAATTCCTCGAAGATGGTTTCCTGGTATTCGGCGCTGATGCCGATGCCGGTGTCCGCGACTGCAAAGCACACGGAGCGCCCATCCTGGCTCAGCGTGGCGCTCACCCGCACTTCGCCGCGTTCGGTGAACTTGATGGCGTTGGAAATGAAGTTGCGCAGGATCTGCGACACTTTGCCTTCGTCGTTGTACAACTCGAGCGGCACGTCCGTCTCATCGAACACCAGCCGGACATTTTCCCCCACCAGCAGCGGACGCAACATGCCGCGCAGCGCGCTGAACAGGTTGGCTACATTGAAATCAATGGGCCGCACTTCGATCTTGCCGGCTTCGATTTTCGCCAGGTCCAGCAGGTCATCCACCAGGGCGGTGAGATCGTTTGCAGCCTTGCTGATGAAGTTGACCTGTTTGGCCTGTTCGGGGCTGAGGACGCCGTCGGACTGCTGCAGCAACAGACGCGACAGGGCCGCGATGGAGTTGAGCGGCGTGCGGAATTCGTGGCTCATGTTGGACAGGAAGCGGGATTTGGTCTCGTCCGCCCGGCGCAGATGATCCGCTTTCTCATCCAGCTCCGCGTACAGCGCCACGACCCCGCGGTTGGTGTCTTCGAGCTCCCGGTTGAGATGCAACAACTCCGCCTGGCGCTCGCGCAACTCGGCCAATGTTCGTACCAGCTCGCGGTTCTGTTCCTGAACTTCCTCCAACGCACTCAAGGGCGCCTTGGCGGTCAGCTCCTTCACGACCCGGTTGAACGCCACCGCATCCACGAACCGGGCTCGCGGCGGCAGGATCATTTTCAACAACACGTTGGTGCCGGTGCCCGAGGACTCGATTTCAACCTGGTCCATCAGGCGATGCGCACCCAGGATCCCCATCCCCATGCCGGTTGAGGACTGGTAGTGGCCGCTCATGACATGGGCGAGATCGGCAATGCCGGGGCCCTGGTCCTGGACGCGCACGAGCAGCAACTGGGGCGCGCTCAGGCCTTCGAGCGAGAATTCGACGCGGCCGCCTTTCGCGTACTTGAACGCGTTGCGAACGATCTCCGACACGGCAGTTGCGATCCGGGTCTGGTCCTGTCCTTCGAAACCGAGCAACGCGGCGATTTGACGCGCACGTTGCCGCGCAATGACAACGTCCTGCTCGTAGCGGATGGCGACCGTGAGAAGAGACCTATTCATTGGATCAGCCTGCTGCCCCGCCCCCGTTGCGGACGATCAGAACGGTTACGTCATCACGACCCCTCTCATGATCGCGGTACAGCACGCCGGCAATGACGCCCGGATGGCGGCCCGCCAGCCCCGGATAATCCGCCAGATTCCAGTGCGTAGCCAGCCCGTCACTGTGAAAGATCAGGAGCGCCCCGGTTGGAAACGGAAAGTCGAACTGCTGTACCCGGCGCATCATGTGCCCGAGCGTGCCGTTATGAGAAACGAGTTGTCGGCGCACCTCGCCCGCCTCGATCCGGCAAGCGATATTTCCAACTCCAGCGAAGCCGATCTTGTCTGTTGAAATCTTCGCCACCCCGACGGCAGCCCCCCGGGTGGGCGCCAGGGCCCGATGGCAGCGCTGGATGGTGTCGGCGGGCGCATCATCCGGCCGCTCTTCCAGCACCCGCGTGGCCGCCAGCGAAGCCCGGGCTGCATCCGGGCCATGCCCCAACCCATCGGCAACCAGCAAGCCGAGCCGCCCTTGGCTGGTGACAGCGGTCCAGGAGTCGCCGGAGACGCTTTCGCCCGTTTTGGCGAGACAGATGACGCCCAGCTCAGTCGCGGCCACGGGAACGGGCTGGGTCCAGATTTCCAGGCGCACCACCGTGCCCTTACCCGCAGGCGCATACACTTCGAAATGGTCGGCCAGCCGGGTCATGGAACCGAGTCCGGTTCCGGGACTGCCCGCGGTGGATACGCCATCCCGCAGGCTCGCCTGCAGATTCGGGATGCCGGGACCGCGATCGACGGCAATGATTTCCAATCCCGCGACCGAACCGTGCTCCAGCGCGCGCAGGACGATTTTCCCCGAGCCGGCGTGCTTCACGATGTTCGTTGCCGCCTCGGTGACGCACAGTCCGACCTTGCCGGCCTGGGTGTCATCGAAGCCTCGCGATTCGCTCAGCTCGACCGCCGCACGCCGCGCAGCGCCCACTTCACTCCGTTCGCTGATCTGGAATTGGACCTGGGGTAACACCGCCGCGGCCGTCAACGCCAGCGAGCGATCATGACCCGCGTCCCCTTGCCCGGCGCGGAATCGACGGTGAATTCATTGGAGAGCCGGCGCGCGCCACTCAGTCCCAGCCCCAGGCCGCCGCCGGTGGAGTAACCATCGGTCAGGGCTTTCTCCAGGTCCTCGATACCGGGACCCTGGTCGCTGAAAGTCAGCCGCAGGCCTTTGCGCGCGCCGTCGATCAGTCGGACGATTTCGACGTCGCCCCCGTTTCCATAGTCCAGGGTGTTGCGCGCGAGCTCGCTCGCCGCAGTGACCAGCTTTGTCTGATCCACCAGTGAGAAACCATGTGCCACCGCGTTCTCCCGAGTTGCCTGCCGGACGCGGACGATGTCTTCCTGAGTCCGGATGGGTAGTACCGCGCGGCTGGCGACGCTGATGCTGACAGAGGCGGTCACCTACTGCTCGGCCCCCTGATCGTCGAGGCTTCTGTGCAAAAGCGCCATTCCCTTGTCGACGTTGAGGGCGGTACGCACTCCCTCCAGGGACAAACCCAACTCAACAAGGGTAATGGCCACGGCAGGCTGCATGCCGACGACGACGGTTTCCGCATCCAACACGCGGGCCATGGCGGCAATGTTGCTGATCATGCGGCCGATGAAGGAATCGACGATCTCGAGCGACGAGATGTCAATGAGCACGCCGCGCGCCTTCGCGGCCACGATCCGGGCTGTCAGGTCATCCTGGAGCTGCAGGGCCAACTGGTCATGCATGTCCACCTGGATGGTGACCAGCAGAAACGAGCCCATCTTCAGAATCGGTATTCGGTCCATCGCGACTCAGTCTCAGCTTTTGGGCAGCGTGGACTGGGTGCGTTTCAACGCCACCAGGAACGCATCCGCCAGAGTGGCCTTGGTGCTCACCGAGCTCAAGTCGACACCCAGGTGGACGATGGTCTGCGCGATCTGCGGCCGGATACCGCTGATGATGCAGTCGGCCCCCATCAAACGCGCCGCGGCGACCGTCTTCAGGAGGTGTTGGGCAACGAGCGTATCGACTGTTGGAACGCCTGTTATGTCAATAATCGCAATGGCGGCGCCCGTCTCCACAATCTTGTTGAGCAGGCTTTCCATCACTACCTGGGTACGCGCGCTGTCGAGCGTTCCGATCAGCGGCAGCGCGAGGATGTCCTTCCACAGGTTCACCACCGGCGTAGACAGCTCGAGCAGCTCCTGTTGCTGCCGCGAGATCACTTCCTCACGGGTCCTCTGGTACACCTCGGTCGTGTACAGACCCAGCTTGTCGATCAGGGTCGATGCCGCCCACAACTCATCCGCCAGCGCCTGCGCGTCACTGATCTCACTACGCAAGCGCGTGAACAGCGGTTTTTTCAGGGAAAAGACGAAAGTCGCAGTCTCGGCGGGCGAAAAACCCTGCACGGCGCGGGTGCGGGAAATGCCGTTCAGGAATTCCCGAACAGTCGCCCAGCCGGACCCGGAGACGTTATCCAAACCATGGGTACTCGCGGCCTCCTGAATCAACGCCAGGAACTCCTTGCATTGGTCGCGCAATTCTCTTTCTTTCATCAGGTCGGGACGCGCGGCGCCGTCTGCGGCCTGAGTCTGGAGCCACTCCGCGAGCAGCTCGTTTTGTGTTCTGGCAATGGTCTGCTGCAGTACCTGGCCGGCTGCCATCGGATGTCCCCCTGGATGAACTCGTGATATTTGTGGCGCGCTGGAGCCTATCAGAAGGAGCGGTTGCGTGCTGTGGCTCCAGCGCCACGTAACAGGGCCAGCACTGACAGCAACAACAGCGCCGCGCCGGCTGTGTGTGCGGTGGCGAGACTCAGCGGAAAACCCTGTAAAACCATGGTTATGCCGATTGTTAGCTGCACCCCGAGCGCCATCAGCACCGCGTAAGCGGCGGAACTAACATAGGTTAGTGATGCCTTCCGGCGAATGACCATGACCGCTGCCAGAGTGAGCGTCAGCGCTGCAACGATGGCACCCATCCGGTGTGTCAGGTGAATGGCCACGCGCGCGGGGATCGAAAGCACGCCGCCCTCATAATTCACCCCCAGGCCGCGCCACAGAACGAAAGCATCCCGGAAGTCGGCGTCCGGCCACCAGGTGTTCTGACACTTCGGAAAGTCAGGACAGGCGATATCCGCGTAATTGGTGCTGGTCCAGCCGCCCAATGCAATCTGAATGGTGAGCGCTACGAGGCCGATGAGCGTCAGGCGCCAGACGAGCCGGGCGGCTTCCGGCGAGCCGCTCGGTCGCTTTTGCTGCAACGAGAGCCATAGCCACCAAAGCAGGCTCAACGTGGTCAGGCCAAACAGCAGGTGACCCGTGACCACCAGCGGTGTGACCTGCCAGGTGACGGTCAGCATCCCCAACAGCCCTTGGAAGACAATGATGGCCACCAATCCGCACGCAAGCGGCAGGCTGACCAAACGTTGTCGACGTGTTGTAAATGCGAGCACTGCGAGCGCGACGCAGATCAGGCCGAGCGTGGAAGCAGCGTAACGATGGATCATTTCCCGCCACGCCTTGCCCTCATCGATCGGCTTGTTGGGAAACACCTGGTTGTTCTCGGCGATTTCCAGGCGACTGGGCGGCGTGATGTGTCCATAACATCCCGGCCAGTCGGGGCAGCCCAGTCCCGCCGTGGTGAGGCGCACATAAGCGCCCAACACGACCACTACAAAACACAACACCAGGCCCGCGAGCGCGAGTGACCGGATCCAGCGAGCGGCGACGGGCATGATAGTTATTCAACCAATTTGCGAATATTTCAGCAGTCTCTTCAGATCTTCGAGCAAACCCTTCGGGTTCTGCCGCGCATCGTGGCGCATCATCAGGTTGCCCATCGGGTCGACAACAAACACCGAGTGCGCCCGCTCGTCAGGCGGGAACGGGCCGAGGTCGGCGGGGGCCGCAAACACTTTCAGGCCCGGGTGCTCGCGCTGCAGAAAATCCTGCGCGCAGCAGTTTCCGGTGGCCAGAAATACCCGCTCCACACGAGTCATTTCATTGTTGAGCGACAAACGGGTCTGGCGTATCACGAGCAACGCGTTGCGGCAGGCGTCGTCACATTGGCCGTCGCCGATATAGACCAGGGTCCATTTGTGGCGAAACAGATCGGCGGGGACGGTGTCGCCGGCAACGGCCGGTTGCAACTGAAGCGGCGGCACAGGTCGTGGCGGCTGGATCAACTCGCCATGATTGACCGTGCCGATCGGTCGCCAGTCCGTGGCGTAGTACATCCAGAACGCCAGGGCGAGCGGCAACAGGAACAAGCCCGCCAGCAGGCCCAACAGCCGCAGATTGCGGGCGCGCAATTCTTTATCCACCGTATTCATGATCCAGGCGCCACCTTCCGCAGGCTCAAACCCGCCCACAGCACAAACAACACGACCGCAAACGACCACCATTGCACGGCATACGACCAGTGACGGATCGGCTCCATGCCCGGCGGATGCCAGTCCCGCACGTAACCGTCCGCTTCCTTCGGATCGAGCAGAATGATCTGCGGTTCCAACGGTACACCGAGCGCTGCGCTCAATTGGGCCATGCTCGGGAATGCGGTGATTTTCGGCCAGCGCGCCTGTGGGTCAGGCGCCGCGCGACCACTCGCCAGTCCCGGAACCGGCAGGTTGTCGACCCGCCCCACCACGGTCACAACGTCATGCCCCTCGAGCGCGACACCGGGCAAACTGTCCCGCCGGCCGGAGAACGGCACCCAGCCGCGATCGACCATGACCGCCCGACCGTCCTCACGCCGCAACGGCGTCAGGACCTCAAATCCCGGCCGTCCCTGGTAACTGCGATTGTCGAGCA
>Ga0307510_10002988_pt1 | contig 19446 bp, 16 predicted proteins | sample 12_EM_MG_FD_207224 | JGI IMG/M metagenome (GOLD analysis project Ga0307510, IMG submission 207224) | Populus trichocarpa ectomycorrhiza microbial communities from riparian zone in the Pacific Northwest, United States - 12_EM | ecosystem: Host-associated > Plants > Roots > Unclassified | place...
TTCGCTGCTAATATTTCCTGCACTCCCGTCCCATCTCTCTCCCGAAATAACCTTGGGCTGAAGAAGCGCTTGGTGTGCCAGTTGTCGACGTAGCGTTGTGTTTCAATGGGTCGTTCCTGCTGTCGAATTGCACTTCGTCGGAGGCAGATGATAGAAACGCTAGTGCTCTCCGTCGTCCTCTCCGATCCCCACCACCCCGTGCCGGATTCCGGCGAGTTCCGGGACAGGCCAACGTCCAAAGTTCGGTCATCTCAAGCCCGATCGTAGAGGGGACGGGTTTTCAGAATGGTTCACTCCACGCACACTTGGTCCCAGGCTCCCCGTTGATTTCTTTCCTCGAAACTCTCCCGGGCCCTCCGAGCTGCCAGCCCTCCTCCACTGACCCTTAACGTCTTTTTTTTTTCGTCGACGTAGTCGTCCCCCACGGGCTTGGGTATTCAATGCCCCCTCCCCCCTCTAAACCCGAGCTCTGAACTTGAGGTTGGATTCCAGCCTGGCTTGGGTGATCTGGCCAAGGAGTCCTCGTCGTCCTGCTCCAGACTTTCCGTGGCACCGGCTTCATCTCTCTCCCCGGTTTTTCCCGTTGGTTCATTGAAGGGGTCACTCACACTGGAATCACCCGTCCGCTGTCCTTCACTTCTGTCCACGTTTGGGTGCTGGTCTTTGTGAGAGCGCGTATTGCCAGTTCTCCTCGCACTTTCACCTCAGGAGCTGTCGGTTAGAACGTGGCAAGCGTCGCTCCGATGGAAAGGTTTTACGCATTATCACCTGCGGAGGCCGGGGGCTACATGAAACCTTGCACCGACAGCCTCGCCAAACCCCAAAGCGGCATTGTGTCCAGATTGAAGGGGGCTGTCGGAGCCCACAGCTCATTGTCGACCATATCAACTGTATTCCACAAGCGGCCGTGGGTTTGGTGATCCAACCCATCGGATAATGTCTGTCTCCATCATCCAACTTCTCGTACTATGCAGACAGGCAGATCGCAGAGAACGTCGTCGACACTTCTTTCCCTCCCCGCCCTAGACTCAGTCCTGTATCTGACCTTTATTGACTCAACGACATTGGGTTTACCAGCGGTGTCGCCAATCTTACGTCCCCCCGGAAGGGTTTATTGTCAGGCAGTGGCGGTTGGGAAGGATTCTCGTTACTCAACGGTGCGGAGCCGAGGCTGCGCGGGACGACGACCAACTTCTTAGTTTGCCGCTGGTTGACCATAAATAGGTACACGAATACAACAAGGAAGACGAGACACAGCATGTGAGACAGATCTACGACGAGCAGTGAGAACAACAAATGCAGAAGGGTATACGTGTGTAGAGGCGAGTAAAGGGAGAACACCCGAGGACGGAGGAAGTAGCGATACTAGTGAAAGAAAAGGAGGGGGATGAAGGAACGAGGCTTTGACGATCTTCGAGAGGATAAACTCGAAGGATTCAGCGCAACCGCCGATACCACCGTTTGGCTCTAACTGAGAGTTAATACACGCAGGAGATAGCATCATCTATAATAGCTCACATTTGAAGTTTAATCGATGATCGGCCAGAGGCAACCTCGGTGTCCAATTCCTTCTGTATATCCCGGAGGAGCCTTATACAGTCCTCCACATCGTTCGCAGCCCCCAGCTTCTCGAAAACATCAGCGGCACGCAGAGCCTCGGATCTTGCCTCTTCGAGCCTGTTCTGTTTATACCAAACCAAAGCGTGCAGCTTCATCGCATAAGCCAGGTTGAGTGTGCTATTCACCGTGTGTAACTTGGCGCGCCCAATGTGGGTGTGCGCATCGTCAATCCTACCTTCATAGTAAAACAGCACCGCCAGGTCGCAATGAACCCTGAACGGTTCCACATGCCAGTCGAAGGGGGACGCAATTCCGAGAGCTACCTCGAAATGGTAGATTGCTTTCTCTGTCTCGTCCTTGAATTGGTATATCTCGCCGAGGATGCGGTGGGATTGGCAGACTCGATATTCTTCGCCCTTCTCCGGGAAGAGATCGATTGCACGGAACGCGGCTTCTTCTGCGACGTCGAGCTGATTGTCTCGACATAACCAAGCGATTTCGACCAAACACTGCGCCTGGACCATCTTGTCACCGAGCCTTTCACCAATCCCCAAAGCTTCTTCCGCCAGTTGTATGCCTTCCTTGAAGAGGCCAATTGCTCCATTTGTATCGGCTAGGTGCCTTAGTATTCGAGCAACCTGATGGTCGCTCCCTCGCTCTCTTTCGAGCTTCAAGGCACAAATAAGAAGTCGCTTGCGCCCCACTTCGTTTCCAACCGAACTGAGCAACCGCGAGAGCTCAAATAAGCATTCCGGCTTGGAGATATGATCGTCCGAGAGCCCTTCGATTTTTGACTTCAGGATCACGAGTCGGTTTTTGTGTAGATAGAGGTGCCGCATAAAACGGGCGCAGGCGCGCCAGACGTTATCAGAGTTTGCATCGACTGTTGTGAACACATTGAGTAAGTGTTCGACGTTCACGTCCTCTGATGTGATCCACTGTGATTTCACGAAGTCGGGCTCGTTCGGGTTAAGGCTGGCTGACATCCGGTCGAAGTAGCATTCCTTCGTTGTGCATAGGAGGGAGGATGACATCGGATCCTTCGGGCAAAGGTACTCCCGGAGTGGCGCCAGCATCGTCACAAATCCGTCGCTCCGGTGTGTCAAAGAAAGGACGCAGAACTTATCGAAGATGTTGGTCCTATTGGGGATCGTGGGAAACAACCACTCAAGGTTGTTTTCGTCGACGCCATGCGGGAAGAACGCGACCACTCCCAGAAGTGCCCGAGCGTCAGGGCCGAGTTCTTGAAACAGAGGAGAAGCAAGCGAAAGTTCAATCGCGGCGGCAAGGCTCGTGTTATGCTCGGTCTGCAACACATCTGTTCGTCGTTCCTTCCATTCGCTGGCCAACCGACCCATGTCCCACTGGTTCTGATGCGCGACTGTGGCAAGCAAGGTGATTGAGAGTGGGTGGAAATCAAGCTGTTCCAGGATGGCGTTAACGGGGTTCGACCGATTTTCGCTGTCGTATATGCGGTAGAAGGTGTCATGTGCAGCACCTATCGACAATGTTGGCACGTTGAGGTGTTTGCAGTCCGCCGGAGTGGTGGAGATCCGGGATGTGATACAAATACAGATGTTGTTGAACCGGCTCAGTTCCTCGACCACGGAGTAGATCTCCTGAGCATCTGTTCCCCGAGGGTCCAGGATAGATTCCGCGTTATCGAGGACAATGAACATCTCCTTTGAGGATAGGAATGCTTGTAGGGGGGTTAGGTCCTCGGGGTTTTCGACGCCGGCACCGATGACTTTGGAGAGCCGCCGGAGGAGGTTGGCACGGGAGGTGGGGAACTTATCACAACGGATGAACCGACGATCGTCGCCAAACCGCTCTTTGATCCGATCGTGGTGAAGAACAGTCAGGGCGATAGAGGTCTTGCCAATTCCGCCAGGACCTATCAGGGCGATTGGAGCGAGGTTCTCGGCGAGATCGACAATCTTCTCGATCAATTCGTCGCGTCCGAAGAAGGTCCTTGGTGGCAGCGGTGGAGGTTCCCCAAGTATGCTAGACCCAAATTTTAGATAGTGAGTGGACTGGGTGTTCACAATGCTAACCTGGTTTGGATCTGGACACCAGTCAGTAATTTTTCGGGGGTGGATGCAATCCGTGTCGCTCACCAACAGGTTTCTACCGTCACCCCCTTCCTGACTCTTCGCCATGGTATAGTGGATGTTAGAGACCATGGTTTGAGTGTTCGTAACATTGCGCTCAAGCTCGGAAACGATGGCACGGGTCTTCATGATGTCGTAACGAATGCCGGGAATGGTTTCTTGTATACCTCTCGGCGGCGAAGGCAGTGATTCTTCGGGTGCACTAGATACAAATGTCAGATATTAGCTTCATTTATGATTGAGACCTCTGACCTGGCGTGAGTCTGGGCACTCTTAAGCGGTTATTCAGCGACAGGTAGAGTACATATGAAACTTACCTTGTGATTTTGACCACTCGCGCCCTTCATAGAGCTCTTCAACGCTTTACGATTGCTGTCGGAAAAAATGGCGTGGGTATTTACAGTATCATTCCGTACCTCGGGACCGGGAGTGTGGGTGTTTGCACCGTCACAGTCGACGGCGGGAATGGTTTCGTCGGTGTTTGTTGCGAGTTCCTCCTAGAAGCGGAAAGTTAGCGATGACCACCATAGTTCAAGCAACAAAACGCACGCGGAAGACCTGAAGAATCTTGTCGAGGTCCAGCCTCCATGTGGCAACCATCTTTTCGTCGTCCTTCGCGCGAAAGCGTCGAGATATCGGATTCCGTCTGTCCCACTTGGCTAGTTTCTTCTGAATATCCGCCACCATCCTGCGGTCGAGAGAATTTTAGTAGAAAATTCAAGATGCATATCGTTTGTTCAGCTCACAGTATTAATTGATTTACCGCATCGTTCACAGACGGACTGAGCTCATCCTGCTTCCTTCCGTTCGTACCCTGCTCAAGTGCTCGGCAGACATCGGCGCAGGACAACCCGAGCTCGGCATAGCGCAGCCCGTTGACCATTGTGTCCTGACAAGGTGTGAATTTGTGGTAAATTGTTGTAGAAGAGTAGGAACGTACCCTGATCGTTGTAAGGAGAGTGACGACGGAGACAAAAGCGACCTTGGCTGATAGGATACTGGAGGTCTTCGCGAGATCCAGGGCTTCGATAGCCGCGTTCAAATCTGCTTCCCGCTCCTTGTGTCGTTGGGAATCGGCTTTCATGGTCGAAAGGGGTGGCTGCGAGAGGACCGTGCGGCGAGAAAGCTGTAAGGATGATTCCGGACCGTGACAAAGATGCGCAGTAATTCCTTCGTGACACGCATTTGGTGAGAATGAGTCGATTTGTGGTTGCAGTATTTGAGGGGTGTGTGATCGGGCGTCAGATTTTGAAGAAATATTCACTGACCGCTGGCGTGCAACGCTGTGTTATTTTTTTCCTTCATCTTAGCTTGGTCTTTTTTGCTGCCTTGCCTGAGGCACGATTTTGAAACACCCCGCATCTACCACATGCCCTCTCTCTCTCCAATCACCAGACGTCCTCCGACCCTCCATATCTGGCCCGTCTCCACTTCTGTTCGTGGCCTTCACGACTGGCGGGTACCTAGTCAGCATCCCTTGTCGTCCCTTCATTCATTCACGTGTTACCGGACCTCCAGTACCGACTCCGCTCTCATTGACACTGCACATTATGGCAGGCACTACCTTGAAGGGTTGATTTGCGATACTGTGTAGTTCGAGCAAAGTCAAGGAGGATGCTCTGGGTCATGATGCATGATGCGTGAGGTTACATCGTGTCCATGGCACATATGTTTGCATAGGGATACCACGGACTTGCGCCCAAAAAGCGGAATTCAAGGTCTCGATGGCTGCGTTCAACGAGAGGAGGGCATTATGTCGACATCTCGTCTGCGGGGCGTTAGGAGGGGCAGAGAAACGAGCGACGATTGTCGTATCGTATCGTATCGCGCAGGCAGAGCTGTTCAAGGACTTGACGACTCAGAGGCGCCCCCTATGCCCTCCCCTTCTAAATACGTCCCTCCCGCCTCTGAATCCGAGGCTGGATTTCAGCCTACCCGGCGGGGCTGAGCGGAGGTAATTGCACCCGAGCATCTCGGATGCTCCGGCGCTGCTAGTATTCCCTGTGCTCCCTCCCTATCTCTTTCTCAAAATGGCCTGAGGAAGCGCTTGGTGCACCAGTCGTCGACGCGGCGTTGTGGATCGATGAGTCGTTCCTGCTGTCGAATCGCACCCCGTCGGAGGCACGCAGCCGGAGCCCTGGTGCTCTTTCGTCGTGTTGCTCCCCTCTGGACCCGACTACTCCGTGTCAGATCCCTGGGAAGCCCCAAGATTTTTCAGCGTCCGAAGCACAGTCGTTTGAACGCGATCGCAGAGGGGGCAAGTTTTCAGAGTGTCACTCCGCGCATATCCGGGATACCTCGTCGTTGATTTCTTTCCTCGACTCTCTTGCTCTCCAAGCTAGCACATTCCACTGACTCTCGGTGTCTTTCTTTTCGTCGACGCAATTGTTTATCATGGGCCCTGTACCGGAAACCTCACCGAACCCCGGAGCGGCACCGGCCACTGAACATGTATCCCGGTTGGAGGGGACGGTCGGGGCCTACAACTCTTTGCCGACCCTAAACTTGACCTAAGTTCGCCGATTTCGTACAGATATTGAGGTTTTTTCGGCAAAAAAAATGAAACACGAGAACTGTGGGAAAAAGCTTTTATAACTGCAAAAGCATTCTTTTGGTTGGTTTCTCTCCTCAGACAAGGACTACCTTCCATCGGTGTTTATCAACACCCCCCATCCGCGTGTGCACGATCTTCTGTGCCTATGGCCGCGCGAAGGAAGCCGAAGCTGCTGCCCGCCGTGTTTCCTTCGCGTCTTTGGCATACTTTAACTCGAGCCCTCTGCTCCGCCTCATGACCGTTGAGTATTACTAACGGATATTGAGGTTCATGGTTTCTAGGGACCAAACAATGCGGGAGATAGTCATTCAACACCGGGAAAAGATTACGAATTACAACGATCGTTTTTGCCGCGACGACGCTCACACGATGTACTCCAACATCATAGTAACCGCCGTTCAGGCCGGTTTCGAGGCAAATCCTTGTGTTCGGGTAGGCGAAGCACTTGGCTTGGTCTCAGGTACCTACAGGTAGGCTTCAGATGTACGCGGAAGCACTGTTAAAGGAGCTGGTTGGGATGGCGGGGGGTCTTCCATGGGTAGATTGATATTTACGAGATAAAATACCTTCACCCGCGCCTGATTCCAGCCCTTGTGTTTCACTTCGTGACGAGCGAGAGACGGAGAGGTAGGAGGGAAGTCAGGGATCGTTCACATAATTGACGAACAAAATACTACTGTATATCCCGAGGGAGCGTTCTACAGTCCTCCGCATCGTTCGTAGCCCTAAGCTTCCCGTAAAAATCGACGGCACGCAGAGCCTTGGACCTCGCCTTTTCGAGCTCGTGCTACTTATACCAAATCTGAGCCCGTGCCCCCATAGCACAGTGCGACTTGGTGCGCTCGATGTGAGTGTTTGCGTCATCAAACCTGCATTCATCGTAGAACGGCCCCGACAGCCGGTAATGAGCCCAAAACAACAACCTGTGCCAGTCGAAAGAGTACGCGATCCTGAGAGCGACCTCCAAATGGTGAACCAACTTCTCTGTCTCGCCCATGGATTGATACACATCGGCGAGAGCACGATGAGATCTCTCCGGGTGCGCTAGGTGAAAATTTCAGATACCAGTTTCATTTCTGGCCAAGATATCTTACTGGCATGAGTCTGGGCAGTCTTGAGCGGTTACTCAGCGACAGGTAGAGTACGTGTGATACCTACCTTATGGTCCTGACCACACGCGTCCTTAGAGCTATTCAAGGCTTTACGATTGCCGTCGGAAAAATTCGTGTGGGTATCTACAACGTCATTCCGGACCCCAGAAACGGGAGTGTGGGTGTTTGCGACATCGGGATGAACGGCAGGAATCGTCGCATCGGTGTTTGTCGCGAGTTCCTTCTAGAAACGGAAAGTTAGCGACGACCATCACAGTTCAGGCGACAGAACGCACCCGAAAGACCTGAAGAATTTTTTCGAGGCCCAACCTCCAGGTTGCGACCGCTTTCTTGTCATCCTTCGCGTGATAGCGTCAATATATCGCACCCCCTTTGCTCTACTTGACTAGGTTCCTCTGAATATCTGCTGCCATCCTGAGATTGAGAGAATTTAGTAGACAACTCGAGGTGGATATCGCTTGTTCAACTCACAATGTCAATCGATTTTCGCATCGTACGCGGACGGACTGAGCTCGTCCTGTTTCCTTCCGTTCGTCCCCCGCTCAAGCGTTCGACAGACATGGGCGCAGAATAATCCCAGCTCGGCGTAATCCGGTTCGTTGACGATTGTGTCCTGACTGGGTGTGAATTTGGAGTGGGTCGTTGCAGAAGCGCACGGACATACCTTGATCGTTGTAAGAAGAGTGGTGACGGAGTCAAAACGGCCTTGACTGGTAGGATACTCGAGGTCTTGGCGAGATCTAAGGTCTTAATGGCCGCGTTCAAATCTGCTTCTCGCTCCCTGGGTCGCTGGGAATTTGGTTTCATCGTCGAAAGAGGTGGGCGCGAGAGAACCGTGCGGCATGGGGGTTGTGAGGATGAGACGGGCGGCAAATTTTTTGTGACACGCTTCGTGCAGACGGACCCATTTCAAACTTGGTGAAGAGAATCAGTTCGCGGACGCTGCAACATTTGAGGGGTATGTGATAACCTGTATGATCGCTCAAAATCTTTTCCTATACTAAGCTCCCCACCAAAGACGTGCCGAACTTTGGCGAAATGCTTGATTCACTGACCGCTGTCGTGCAGCACTGTCTATTACTTTCGTCTTCATTTTGACCCGGACCCCCCGGCTGTCCCGCCTGAGGTACGCTATCGGGATACCCTGCGTCCACTGCATGTTTTCTTTCCTCCCGATGGCCAGACATCCCCCGACCCTCCATGTCCATTTCCACCCCGATTGGTGGCTCCCACGGTTGACGGGCATCTGGTCGGTGTGCCTTGTCGACTCTTCATTCATTCACGTGTTACCGGACCTCCAGTACCGGCTCCGCTCTCAATGATACTACCCATTTAGACGGGTACCACCCCGGAGGATGGATTCTGATGCTGCGTAGTTCAGGAATACAACGAATTTATGCCAAAAAAAGAGAGGTCTAAGCTCTTAATGGCCACGCTCAACGAGGGGAGGATGTTATTTCAACACCGCCTCGGCTGCGGAATGCTAGGATCCATCGGTTAGAAAAATCCATTTAGCGATGGAAAGCGAAAGAATGGTCATAACGAACGGGTCGCGTGGAGGGCGAGAGAAGTGAGCGGTAATCGTTGTACTGCATCGTGCAGACGGTGCCATTCAAGGGCTTGACGCGATGGCTGAAATTTTCACGAGCAATTTTGGTTTTAGAGGTGGAATTTCAGGAGGAATCCGATGATGGGGTCAGCCATTGAGGAGGATCCACAATCCACAAGACATCGATGGACTGGTCCGGCGTGGCGCTCGACCAGCGTTCACACCTGCTCCTGCCGCGTCACTGGCGGAGCTGAGCAGAGGTAGCTGTACGGGCTCGATCAACCACCCGGACCCTCACCGTGTTCCTGCTGTTGAACTCCACTCCGTTTGAGTCACAAAGCTGAAACGCGCGTCCATCGTGTTCAATCATCTTCGGTCCTAGGTATTCTGTGTCACAGTCTTGTCATGGCTGAAGCGCTGAACGTCAAAAGCAGGACTATTCGGACACGGCTATGGAGGAGACCAGTGCCCAGAGTAAATCACCCCACCGATCCCAGGCTCACCGTTGAGTTCTCTCGTCAGGACTTCACTTCCCCCTCAAACTACCGACCCTCCGTTGGCCCTCAATGCCTTTTTTTCTGTTAACGGAATTGTCTTTCACGGACCTGGGCGATCTGACTGAAATCATCGTCGTCCCGCCCCGGAATTCTCGTCGCGCCAAGCTCGTTTCTCTCCCTGGTGCCGGATTTCAACGTTCAACCGTTTACCGGTAACCTATCGAGGGGATCACTCGTCCTGGAACCGCCTACCCGCTGCCCTTCATTTCCGCCCCGACAAGTGTTGCTCGGATGGAATGGTGTCGTCTTGCAAACACTGAGGAAACTAACTACTAGGACGGTGTTGGTGCGACGTATCGCAGCGGTAATTCCATCCCCTTGGCGCCATGAAGATGGGTTGCGTGTACCGACAGCCTCACCGAATCCAATTGCAAAAGCGGCACTGCGTCCCAATTGAAGGGGGCTGTCGGAGTCTACAGCTCGTCGTTGATCACTTCAACCTCGTTCCACATGCACAGGAGGGTGTGGGATCGGTGGTATCGAATTCCAACTCCGTTCTACATCGAAAAATGACTGTCTCCATCGTCCGCCGCTGTAGGTAACAGGCGACCGGACGACGGAGCTCGCGATGAAAACCGTCGACACTTCTTCCCCTTCCCCACCCTGGATCCAGTTGTGCACACGACCTTCCTCGCCGGCTCAACGATGTTGGGTCTTTCAGTCCAGTTAATAACATTATCTTGCTTTGGGGGGACTTAGTGTCAGGTAGCGTTCAGTTGGTCAAAAATACGGAGAGGTTGCGCGGGATGACTACCAACTTTCCAGCTTGGCGCTTCTTGATAATAAATCGGTACACAAATATAACAATGCAGATCTACAACGAACGGTGTGAACAACAAATATACAGAAGGGTGGGCGTACGTAGAGGTGAGTAGGGGTGAAAACCCTCGCGGATGAAGCGATTGGCGATATTAAAGAACACAAGGGAAGGGAGGGTGAAGGGACGAGGCTCTAGAAACAAACTCTCCGGAGGGTTTGGGGGCTCGATGCCCACACTCTCCCTCTCTCGATCCAACACTCTTGCCTTGCTCAACTCACTCAACTCGCTCTACCAAACCTTTTGCTCATCTGAATAAACCACCAATCCACTATGTCTGATTCGGCTGATAACGTCGCTGGCTACAGTGCGTTTCTTTTTCTTCCTGTAGTTCTTCGACTTGGCTCATCCCTTTCTTCTTTCTTTGTTCAACCCAGGAAGATAGCCCTCCCGCTCGCCAGGACCTCGAATTTTGGGTCAACACTCCCGATTTTGACAGCACCTGCGATCGTAAGGCCAAGGAGCGCGCTCTGGCTTCGTCTGACGAAAGCGACTTGTCGGACGATGCTCGTACTCTCTGGTCCCCTTCCGACAGCAACACCAGCGCCACCACCGCCGACACGAACTCTCACGAAGTCTCAAAGCTCGAGGCTTACTACTACTACTACGGGCTTGGTCCCAAAGGCTCCCATCCTCGTCTTATCTACCGCGACTCTGCCGATGTGTTCGAAGAACCGACTGGGCCCGAGACGTATGTTCGTCAGATGCGCCTTGTTGACGTGCCTGGACATCACGAGTTCGCCAAGAACGGGCTATGGGATGAAACTCGTAACTGGGTACGTGGTCTTTGACATTGTTACAGTAATCTTTTTAGGCTGACTTTCTTCGTTTTAAAGATAGAGACGTTCCTCATCGGGCAGGGCATCCAAGTTTCGTCCATCGACTTCGTCATGTTTACATGGCTCGAGAAGCTGGCGGATCGCGAGCTCGAGTCCGAGGACGAAGGAGAGGATAGGGAGGACACGAGGGCGGATGAGGGACAGGAGGAGGAGGATATCGACACCGTCTTTACTGCTCTCACCGCCGGCAAACCCGCCAAGCCCCCCGCCGAGGACGGAGAGAGGGTCTACTCCAACGCCACCATCTGGATTGGGGCCTTGCCCGAGACGCTCAACGGTGCTCGTGCTTTCGAGTTGACCACTCACATTCGTGCCCATCTCGACGGTCTCCACCTCACCGAGAGGGTTGACATCGCGTTCCGCGAGTCCGTCGCCCGCTCCCACCTTGGCAACGGACCAGCTCTCTACCCCCCTGCCGAGACCAACGATCCTCTCCAAGCCTTTATCGACAACGTCTCCGTTGTCCACAGCCTCACGATTTCCGGTCGAAAGACCACGATGCAAGGCACCCTGGGCCCCTTCTTCCAGCACGGCGGCAAACTCTACGCCCTCACCTGTCGTCACAACTTGTTCATGGCCGACGATGGCAACAAAGGGTATCGGTACGATAGTACGTCTTCTTATTTCTTCGATCACTGAAAGACTAGCCTTACTGACTCTCTTGCTTTACAGCTTCTGCTCCTAAGCGCGGCGTCGTCGTAATGGGCAAGCCTGCCTTCGACAGCTACGTCGACTCGGTCCAGGCCCATATCGGCACTCTCAACGAGACAGCCAAGACTCTCAAGGCGCTCATCAGGACTTTGACCGAACGCGTGCAGCAGCAAATCAATCTCCCGACGTCGCAGCACAGGCTCGATGAGAACGAGGCCGAGCTCGTTAAGATCAACAGGAGGATCGTGGACTTCAAGCAATTCTACATCACGTTGTTCAGGAAATGGAGTAAGTTGAGCGATCGCATCATTGGCCACATCGTTTGGGCACCTCCCATCGCCGCCGGTGTTGGTCCCAACCGCTTCACGCAAGACCTTTGTGTCGTTCAGCTCTACAAACCCAAGTTCCTCGCATTCATGGGCAACGTGCTTAGTCTTGGTGCGATGTTTTTTTTTACTCTTTTCATCGAACTTTGCTGATTTGATACGTTCTTCTGCTCCTTTAGGACCCGAAATCAGCCCCGAAGACTTCAAACGTCTCATGTACGAGCGCATCGATGTCCCGTCGGAGTTCAAATATCCGCCCCACGGTCTTCTTCACATGCGTGGCATGCTCACCGCGAACGATGTCAACAATCCCAACAGTTTGGACGCTCAGGGCGATCGTATCCGCCGCGTCATCAAACGCGGTTTTACCACCAACACCACCGTCGGAACTCTCTCTCGTTTCGTCTCTTTCGTGCGCAAGTACAACATCACGGGCACTCTCGAGTCCCTCGAGCTCGCTATCCTTCCCCACGAGAGTGCCACGGGTACGTACTCCAAGGGAGGCGACTCTGGCGCCATGGGTGTCTCTGCGACTGGCGCGTACGTTGGTAAAGTTAGCGGTGGAACCAACAAGGGCACGGATGGGTCCGACATCACTTATGCCACTCTCTTCGAGTACGATTGGGAACTCATCCTCGAGGAGTTCCCTGGTGCGAACCTTTACTGGGATGACATCCCCGCCTTCCTTGCTGCCATGGTTGACTAGGTGAGTTCGTCGTTTTCCGCTGTCATATCGACTGTAACTGACAACTCTTACTTCTTTCAAAAAGTGGCAACTCGAATCTTGGACTTTCGTCCTCAGATCGCCTGCGAATTGGTTTCTCTGTCTTGTAACCCCCACGCTCACTGACAAGTTGTGTGACTCGTTCTGTCGTCTCGGTTCTCATTTCTCTCTATCGGATTGTGTTTCTTGTTTGCGAAGATCACGACAACCCCCAGGAGCGCCCGAGCGTCAGGGCCGAGTTCCCGAAACAGAGGAGAAACAAGCGAGAGTTCGATCGTGGCTGCGAGGCTTGTGTTATGCTCCGTCTGCAGCACGCTCGTCCGTCGTTCCTCCCACTCTCTGGCCAATCGGCTCATGTCCCACTGGTTCTGACGTGCGACCGTAGCGAGCAAGGTGATTGAGAGTGGATGGAACTCAAGCTGTTCCAGGATGCCGTTGACGGGGTTCGACCGGTCGTCGCTGTCGTATATGCGATAGAAGGTGTCGTGTGCAGCGTCCGTCGACAGCGTTGGCACGTTGAGGTGTTTGCAGTCCGCCGGAGTAGTGGAGATCCGAGAGGTGATGCAAACGTAGATGTTGCTGAACCGGCTCAGTTCCTCGACCGCGGAGTAGATCTCCTGAGCTTCCGTTCCCCGAGGGTCGAGAATGGATTCCGCGTTATCCAGGACGATCAGCATTTTCTTCGAGGAGAGGAACGCTTGCAGGGAGGTTAGGTCTTCAGGGTTTTTGACGCCGGCACCGATGACTTTGGAGAGTCGCCGGAGGAGGTTGGCACGGGAAGTGGGGAATTTGTCACAGCGAATGAACCGGCGGTCGTCCCCAAACCGCTCCTTGATCCGATTGTGATGAAGAACGGTCAGGGCAATAGAGGTCTTGCCAATTCCCCCAACGCCAACGAGAGCGATCGCAACGAGGTCCTCGGCGAGATCGACAATCTTCTCGATCAACCCGTCCCGTCCAAAGAAGGTCCTTGATGGCAGGGGCGGAGATTCCCCAAGTAAGCTAGACTCAAACGTAAGATGGTGAGTGGACCGGGAGCTCGGATTGCCAACCTGGTTTGAGTCTGGGACAACAGTGAGTATCATTCGGTAGTGAATACAGTCCATGCGCCGCTCACCAACATATTTTTACTATCACCCCCTTCCCGACCCTCCACCACAGCACGGTGAATGTTAGAGACCATGACTTGAGTACTCGTAAAATTGTGCTCAAGCTCAGAGACGATAGCGTGGGCTTTCATGACGTCGCGACGAATGTTAAGAACAGTTTCGTGCATACCTCTCAGCGGCGGAGGCAACGATTCTCCGGGTGCACTAGGTGCAAATTTGAGATATCAGTTTCATTTGTAGCCGATATCTCTGACCTAGCATGAGTCTGGACAGTCTCGAGCGGTTACTCAGCGACAGGTGGAGTACATGGATACATACCTTGTGATCTTGACCATACGCATCCTTAGAGCTCCTCAACGCCTTAAGATTGCTGCCGGAAACAATGGTGTGGGCATCTACAACGTCATTCCGGACCCCAGAAACGGTCGGAGTGTGGGTTTTTGCGACATCGGGATGAACAGCAGGAACCGTTGCATCGGTTTTTGTTGCGAGCTCCTTCTAGAAGCGAAATGTTAATGATGGTCATCACATTTCAAGCAAAAGAGCGCACCCGAAAGACCTGAAGAATCTTGTCGAGGTCCAGACTCCAGGTGGCGATCATTTTCTTGTCATCCTTCGCGTGATAGCGTCGAGATATCGCATTCCGTTTGCTCCACTCGACTAGGTTCCTCTGAATATCTGCTACCGTCCTACAGTTGAGGGAGTTTTAGTCAAAAATTCGAGATGGATATCGTTTGTTCAACTCACAATGTCAATTGATTCATCGCATCGTACACGGACAGACTGAGCTCGTCTTGCTTCCTTCCGTTCGTCCCCTGATCAAGCGTTCGACAGACATGGGCGCAAGATAACCCGAGTTCAACGCAATCCGGATTTTCGATCATTGAGTCCTGACTAGGCATGAATTTGGAGTAAATCTTTGCAGACGCGCACGGACATACCCTGATCGTTGCAAGGAGGGTGGTGACGAAGTTGAAAACAGCCTTGGCGGGTAAGATACTGGAGGTCTTCGCGAGATCTAAGGCCTGAATGGCTGCGTTCAGGTCTGCCTTCCGCCCCTCAGGTCGTCGAGGATCGGTTTTCATGGTCGAAAGAGGTGGGCGCGAGAGGACTGTGCGGCGTGGGGGTTGTAAGGATATTCCCGAACCATAACTATGATGAGCGGCAGTTTTTTCGTGACACGCCTCGTGCACGCGGACTCATTATTGAAGAGAATCGATTCGCGGACGTCGCAGCATTTATTTTGAGAGGTGTGTGATCAACTGATGGCCCGAAATCTCTGCCTGTAATACTCCCATCTCCCCCGCCCAAGACGCGTTGAACTTTGAAGAAATGCTTGATTTATCAACCTTTGGTGTTCAACGTTACTTTCGACTTCATTTTGACTTGGACTTACTGGCTGCCCCACCTGAGGTACGCTCTCGAAACGTCTATTTATCCTGCATCCACCGCATGCTCCCTCCATGTCCATTTCCACTCCGGCTCGTGGCTTCCGCGGCTGTCGGGTATCTGGTCGCCATTCCTTGTTGACCCTTCATTCATTCATTCATGTGTTACCGGAGCTCCAACACCGACTCCGAGTGCTCTCATCGACACCACCGATTACGGCAGGCACTGCCTTGGGATGTTGATCTGCGATGCTGCGTAGTTCAAGCAGAGTCAAGGAGGGTATTCTGGGTCATGAAGTCATGTCAGGTCCATTGTATCAGCGTTTGCATCGGCATACCACGAATTTACGCGAGAGGAGCGGGATTCAAGGTCTCGATCGCTACTACGTACGTTCAATGAGAGGACGTTATGTCGGCAACTAGTCTTCGGTGTGTCAAAAGGGGCAGAGAAGTAAGGCAATCGTTGTACCGCATCGTACAGGCAGAGCCATTCAAGGGCTTGGCGCGATAGTGGCAATGTTCACGAGCAATTTTTGATACACGTGGAATCCCAGGAGCCCGTTGATGAAATCGGCTGTCGACCGGGGGGATCTACAATCCACAACACATCGATGAACTGACCCGACGTGGCTGAGCAGAGGCAACTGTACGAACTTAACCAAGCACTCGGATACTCCGTTCGCTGCTAGTAGGTTATTCCTTGCACTCCCGCCACATTTCCTGCTGAAAATGGCCTGAAGAAGCGTTTGGTGTGCCGGCCGTCGACGTAGCATCGTGCACTGATGAACTATTCCTGCTGTCGGGTTGGATTCCGTCGGAGGCCCGTACTCGGAACGCTAGTGCTATTTCGTCGTGTTCCTCTCCGATCCCAGCTACTCTGTGTCAGATTCCTGGGGAGCCCCGGGATCGTTCAACGTCCGAGGCACCGTCACAGGGGGGATGGGTTTTCAGAGTGTTCCACGCATATCCGGGGTACCCCGCCGTTGATTTCTTTCCCCGACTCCCCTTCCCTCCAAGTTAGCAACCGTCCACTGATTCTCAATGTCAGTTTTTCGTCAACGCAATTGTTTACCACGGGCCCTGCACCGACAACCTCACCGAACTCCAAAGTGACACTGTATCCTGGTTGGAGGGGGCTGTCGGAGCCCACAGCTCTTTGTCGACCTTATGTCCCGCGAACGAGCCTGGGTCCGGTGGTATTGGGTTCAAACCCTATTCTTCACCGGATAACGACCACATCACCGTCCGAGTTCTTGCGGTATACAGGTGACCGGGCGGCGGAGTTCGCAGTGGGCGCTGTCGACACCTCTTCCCCCTCTCCGCCCTAGACCCTGTCCTGTATACCAACTTTCCTCGCCGACTCAATGGCGTTGGGTCCTTCAGTGCCGTTATCATGGCGTCTCGCTACTCAGCAGTGCGGAGAGATTGTACGGGGCGGCAACTGACTTCTCAGTCCGCCTCTATTGATCATAAAATAAATACACGAATGTAACAAGGGAGATGAGAAATAACGCGGAAGGCAGAGCCACGACGAGCAGTGAAGACAAGAAATACAGAAGGATGCGTGGGCGTAAGGGTGGGTAAGGGGGGGAACACTCAAATATGAAGGAATTGGCGATATCAAAGAGGGCAAGACAAAATGTCGGAAAAAAGCCGGGATTATAATCCGATTATAATCGATTTAAATCGGAGACGCTGGCGGGGGCTCCACGCTCTCTTTGATTATAATCGATTATAATCACGTCGACTTTTTTTCTGATACTTAGGGGAGGGGCGAGGGGACGAGGCTCCGATTTTTTTCCGGAGGGTGGATCTGGAGGGCTCGATGCTACTATGATTTGATCCATTAGATTCCTGAGCTTGGAGTGGAAAGTTAATATACACGCAGGAAATAGCATCATCTATAGTAGCTCACAATTAGAGTCTGATTGATCAGAGATATTCGCGGCGTCCACCTCCTCCCTGCGCATATTCCAGAGGAGCCATCCACAGCTGTTCGCATTATCCAGAAACCCAAGCTTCTCGAAGACAGCAATGGCACGCAGGATCTCGGAACTCGCTTCTTCCGGCTTTTCCTGCTTGTACCAAATCCGAGCCCGCACCTCCATCGCATAAGCCAGTTGGATTGCATTATTAACCGAGTGCGACTTGGCGCGCTCGATATGATTCCCTGCGTCATCGAACCTGCCTTCGTGGTAAAACAGCCGTGCCAGCCGGAAATGAGCCCAAAATAACTCCCTGTGCCAGTCGAAAGGGGACGCGATCCTGAGAGCGACCTCCAAATGGTGAATCGCTTTCTCCGTCTCACCCTTGGATTTATATATATCGCCGAAAATACGATGGGATTTGCAGAGTCGATATTCTTCGCCTTTCCTTGGGAAGAGGTGGATCGCGAGGGTTGCGGCTTTTTCTGCGGCGTCGAGACGTTTGATTTTACGTAACAGCCGAGCAAGCACAGTATAGCACTGTGCTTGTCCCACCCTGTCACCGAGCCGTTGGGCGGTCTCCAATGCTTCTCTCACCGGTGTTATGCCTTTCTCTGGCAACCCCATTGTTCCATTTGTATCGGCTAGGTGCCTCAGCATTCGAGCAACCTGATAATCATTCCCCCTCTCTCCCTCGAGCTTCAAGACACAATTAAGGAGTCGCTTTCTCTCCTCGTGATCCCCATCCAAGGCAAACAAACGCGACAGCTCAAACAAGCATTCCGGCTTGGAGCAATGGTCATCCGGGAGCCCTTCGAATTTTGACTTCAGGATCACCAGTCGATTCTTGTGCCAATAGAGGTGCCGCATAAAGCAGGCGCAGGCGCGCCAGACGTTATCCGAGCCTGCATCGATCATCGTGAAGACATCGAGCAGGTGCTCGGCGTTGATGTCCTCCAATTTGATCCACTGTGTTTTGACAAAGTCGGGCTCGTTCGGGTTGAGGCTGACTGACATCCGGGAGAAGTAGTATTCCTTCGTTGCGCAGAGGAGCGGGGACGACATCGGATCCTTCGGACAAAAGTAGTCCCGGAGTGGTGCCAGCATCGTCACAAATCCATCGCTCCGGTGCGTCAATGAAAGGATGCAGAACTTGTTGAAGATGTTGGTCCTATTGGGGATCGTGGGAAATAACCACTCGAGGTTGTCTTCATCAACACCTTGCGGGAAGAACGCGACCACTCCTAGGAGCGCCCGAGCGTCGGGGCCGAGGGTTTGGAACAGAGGAGATGCGAGTGAAAGCTCGATCGTGGCCGCGAGGCTCGTGTTGTGCTCGGTCTGTAGAATGTTCGTTCGTTGTTCCTCCCACTCTCTGGCCAATCGGCTCAGGTCCCATTGGTTCTGACGCGCGACTGTGGCGAGCAAGGTGATTGAGAGTGGGTGAAATTCAAGTTGTTCCAGGATGCAGTTGACCAGGTTCGTCCGATCGTCACTGTCGTAGAGGCGGTAGAAGGTGTCGTGCGCAGCGTCTATCGACAATGTTGGCACGCTGAGGTGTTTGCAGTCTGGCGGAGCGGTGGAGACTCGAGATGTGATACAGATGCAAATGTTGTTGAACCGGCTCAGTTCCTCGACCGTCGAGTAGATCTCCTGAGCGTCCGTCCCCCGTGGGTCCAGGATTGATTCCGCATTATCCAGGACGATCAGGATATTCTTTGAGGATAGGCACGCTCGTAGGGGAGTCAGATCCTCGGGGTTTTCGATGCCGGCGCCGATGACCTTGGAGAGCCGCCGGAGGAAGTTAGCACGGGAGGCGGGGAATTTGTCGCAGCGGATGAACCGACGGTCATCACCAAACCGCTCCTTGATCCGATCGTGGTGGAGAACGGTGAGGGCGATAGAGGTCTTGCCGATCCCGCCAGGGCCGATGAGAGCGATCGGAACGAGGTTCTCGGCGAGATCGATAACCTTCTCGATCAACTCGTCGCGTCCGAAGAAGGTCCTTGGTGGAAGTGGTGGAGATTCCCCAACTAAGCTAGATTCCAATGTAAGATGGCGAGCGGACCGGGAGTTGAGGTTGCTGACCTGGTTTGCGTCTGAACAACAGTGAGTATCATTCCGTGGAGGATACAGTCCATGTGTCACTCACCAACAGATTGTTACCATCACCCCCTTCCCGGCCCTCCACCACGGCACGGTGGATGTTAGAGACCATGACTTGAGT
>Ga0307510_10002989_pt1 | contig 19444 bp, 17 predicted proteins | sample 12_EM_MG_FD_207224 | JGI IMG/M metagenome (GOLD analysis project Ga0307510, IMG submission 207224) | Populus trichocarpa ectomycorrhiza microbial communities from riparian zone in the Pacific Northwest, United States - 12_EM | ecosystem: Host-associated > Plants > Roots > Unclassified | place...
ATGCCGCGACCGCATCGACCACATCCTGGCCGACTTCCAGCCACTCGGTGTGCATGTGGTGATCTTCAAGCTTCTCGACGCGCACCGGCTGGAACGTCCCCGCGCCCACGTGCAACGTGACAAACGTGGTCTCGACGCCCTTGGCGGCAATCGCTTCCATCAGCGACTGATCGAAATGCAGCCCGGCGGTCGGCGCCGCCACCGCGCCCAGACGCTCGGCGTACACGGTCTGATAACGCTCGCGATCCGAGCCTTCGTCCGGGCGGTCTATATAAGGAGGCAACGGCATGTGCCCGACGCGGTCGAGCAGCGGCAGCACTTCTTCAGCAAAGGCCAACTCGAACAGCGCATCGTGACGCGCGATCATTTCAGCTTCGCCACCGCCGTCGATGAGGATCTTCGAACCCGGCTTCGGCGACTTGCTGGAGCGTACATGGGCCAGCACGCGATGCGTATCGAGTACCCGCTCAACGAGGATTTCCAGCTTGCCGCCGGACGCTTTCTGCCCGAACAGCCGCGCCGGAATCACCCGGGTATTGTTGAACACCATCAAATCGCCCGGGCGCAAATGCTCAAGCAAATCAGTGAATTGACGGTGTGCGAGGGCGCCGCTCGGCCCGTCAAGGGTCAGCAGGCGACTACCGCGACGCTCGGCCAAAGGGTGGCGGGCGATCAGCGAATCAGGGAGCTCGAAAGTAAAGTCAGCAACGCGCATGATGGGGTTCGTCTAGCAGGGCCGGAAAGTCTAGCGGAAATATCGAAAATTCTCTATGTACCTGATTGACCGACGGTAATCTCATCTCTATACTTCGCCGCCATTGAGCCCTGATGGCGGAATTGGTAGACGCGGCGGATTCAAAATCCGTTTTCGAAAGGAGTGGGAGTTCGAGTCTCCCTCGGGGCACCAAAATTAAGAAAGGTCTTGCTTAGCAAGGCCTTTTTTTTCGTCTCTAGAAAAGTGATTTATTCCCTCTATCCTTATTCATTCCCCTGCGCGTCCGCGCATGCGTTGCGTTAGCTACCTCGAAATTAATCAGCACGAATCCGGTTGCTCAATTTCACACCGATTGCCCCAAGGCTCCACTCCTTCGCGCCGACGCGTTAAAACCTCATTACCGATATAGGCATAAGACGAGCCGGGCTCAGCGCATTCGAGTCACTCTCCGTCCGCTGAAATCTGCCAACCACTTCCCCAGACTTTATTCAGTCGGCATATGCGCTAACCGTGTAAATCCACCACCTGAAGGGCATCCAAGCTGCTCCGCTCGTGGGAAGACATCATCGCTCAAAGAATCCAGCTTGTAAGCACACCTCGGTCTCACTCGCATGTCCATGACCGCCTGTATGGACAGTGGAACGAAAAAGCTCAAGTACTAATGGATATGAGCACCAAGCTGTGGGCTACCCAACGTTTGCTAGGTGGCGACCAACTCAGCCTTAGAAGGTTGGTGCTGCCTAAAGAAACTTGCTGAGTACCGCCAGCTGGAAAAACACTTGGCCGAACAGCTCCAAGCGCTGTAAGCGCTGAAGAGTGACGTCGCGTTGAAAAAAGAAATCGAATTTGAAACCAAGCTGCGCGAACTGCTGAATAAATACGGTTTCAGCCTCAAGCACATTATCAATTTGCTTGACCCGCAGAGCAGTTCGCGCCGCCCAGCACCTGCTCAAGCGACCGGCACTCGCAAGCCTCGCCAGATGAAGACTTACAAAAACCCACACACCGGTGAAGTGGTTGAAACCAAAGGCGGAAATCACAAGACGCTGAAAAAGTGGAAAACCGAACATGACTCCGACACAGTTGAGAGATGGCTGGCAAAGTAAGCCTTGATGCAAAAAGGGCCTTGCGGCCCTTTTCCTCGATATCTTTATTTATCTCAATGTAGCGAACGCACTGGCAAGTAATTCATTTAAAGTCGCTGTACCACACTAATAGCCGAAGCCAACTTGCGTATTCAGCCCCCACTAAATCGGCTCGACCGCTAAACCTTTACACGCGAAGACAACATAATTTTATCTCTAATCTCAGAATACACATTCGCTTTTAAAGTGCTAGCCACCTCAAAAGTAACGATGAGGGCGTATGGTATGGAAGGCAATGTTCCAGCCCCCTGTGTCCGACACTCAACCCTTATACGCAAAACATCATCTTCACCAATCGGAACAGCATCTTCTCCTTCATAAATCTCATGTATGACTGTTCCGCGGCGAGAAGTATCTGATGGCGGCTGATTTGCAGGGACTCGATAAACGCCAATTGGCGAGCCATTGGTATCCTCGGTGACAAAATCCAATAGAGCATCTTTATAAAACTGCTCTGCGGGTTTAGTCGGGCTCAGCCACGCTAAAGTTACAACCAGCTTTCTTACATCCTTTCTCCCTGACAATGACTTCGGCACGGGAAAACTGAACAATTCTGCATCGTCACTTTGCAACATGCCAACACCAAGCATAGTAACTCGATGCTCAGTACACTCGAGCACTCTAGACAGTTCAATCTTGCCATAGCCTAGGAAACGAGTGATATTAGAACGACGATTTTTCCATAAACGACCACTTCTCGGCTCCAAGGCCCCCTCAAGGAATGCGCCGGCACTCCCCCAGCTTGCGGAGTGGACAATTAGTCCTTTTACAATTGAAGGCAAAAAGCTTCTAAGACGTGCAAACTCCTTAGCGGAGAGTTGGCTCTTTAATTCATCATGGATTATTACGGCAGCTCTTGTTGCTAAAGCTGCCGAGTTACTCGTTCCAATAGTACGTACTACATCAATGGAGCTCGAAACACCGGCGACTTGCTGCCCAAAATAACGACCAGCTCGACCAGGCACAAGTACAAGTCCATCTGGGGTTGCAGCGTAAGAGTATAACGCTCTTCCACCACAGTTAAGCACCTCAGGCTTAACTGCTTGCTTGTAACCTAGTCCGAGACCAGAAATCAGGCTTGGGAATTTTTCACTCGAAAATGGCTCTATAAGATAGGGACTTGGAACAGCTTTGCAGCCATCAGAATGACTGGCCCCCACAGTAAGAGCGTTAATTGCTTCCGCTGGTGAAAATATAGTTCTGTGAGCCATTTTAGATTGAACCGCTGTAACAAAAAGCAGATGTCTCTCGTCATCCGTCAACTTAGTAAGCTGTACCGGCTGCTTGATCGTAGTGAGAGATAGACCATCCGCAATATTACCCGCACTTATAATAAACAACAGATTATACTTCCAGGAAAGATAATCTATCAGCCGCCCCCAAGCGCTCATCTGACCGGTAAACGGTCGATTAATATCACCCAAAGAAAGATTAATGACAAAAACCTCACCCCCTAATTCTTTGGGGGCTTGCTTCAAACGTACTACCGCAGAGTAAATCACATCGAGTAACAAACGAGAGGTCGGAGTCGTCTCGATCGAGCTCTCTTGAGTAGCCGCTAGCAAATATTGAACATACAACTTCCGGGGTAAAGCACTCTCTTCTTTCGCAATATCACCATGCAATATCAGTGACGCCATAGCGGTTCCATGATGCCTAGTATGCACTGGAGATGTTCTTTCTAAATCTTCGTCATCATCAATAACAAGACGACCTTTCAACAGCTCATGATTTTGAACAATAACGCCATCAAACAATGCAGCAACAGGGTATTTTAATGATAGCTCTTCAGAGACTTCAGCAATCTGCTCTGCATCTTCAGGCTCCGAGGATGACACACTCATTGCTTGAGGTCTTAGATATGCAACTTCCTCAAAATTCAACAACCCGGACTCTAAACCAAGAAGCTTCCGCGCTTCCGCATGGGTTATAGATATTAGAAGCGCATGATATCTTATTTCGGATATATAAGATTTATCTAAAAGTTTGGCAGACGCAATTTTGATTTTTTTTAGAAGAGTTCGCTCGGCCTCCAACGCTCGCTCTTTAGAGGCGTAGAATACGAGTTCTATCTCGAAATTAACTTCATCATCACTTTCCCCAACCAAATCAGAAATATATTTCGCCGCTTCAGGTGTAAGCCTGTCTTGAGCTCCCCATGAACGGATATCTATTAAGTGAGAAAATAGCTTATCCCAATCTCCATACCCTCTAGGAAGTCCTTTACCAGAACTATAAAGCGCCCAAAGCCTCAGTAACTCCTCAATCGCTCGCTGATTAGGAACGGTTAGATATAGCCGCCCCTCCATCGGCTTGTCAGGTTTATTTTTATCATAGAAATCGCCATCACTTTCATAAGAAAAGTCAGCTTCATCAACCCAGGTCAGCCCTATTTTCTCGGCGGCTCTCTTAAACTCCTGCTTTGACTGAGCCAACTCAAATACGATTGCTCTTTCAGGATGTAAGCCATCTGTACCATCCGAAATAGCTCCGCCAGAAATAGGATTTTCAGAATAGCGTCTTAGCGCTTCAAACTTTGGTCCCAACCTAGCGCCTTGGCGTTTCGAATTAGGTGTCGTGATACTAAAAAATCTCGGACTGCCCTTCAGGCGAGCGTCTTGCTTTGGTGGATTTAGAATCAGCAGCGGGAGCTTTTCCATGATGTTTACGATTGTCCTTAGTCGAAATACAAGGCTGAGTCAGCGACAGGCGTTGTTTGACAATAAACCTGAGACTCAACCGCCCCTCTGAAAGAATCAATTTCCTTCTAATATCAAGCAAAACCTGTTCGATATCGGAAAAACTTTTACCCGCCAACAAACTAACAAAATCATCTGTCAGCACATCAAAACGCTCACCAATCAAGACCTCAAACTCCTCCAAGCACTTATGTATCTGCTCAGAAGTTGGAGAAACCAGATTTGCATGAATTTGAAATCGCCGCCATGCAGCCCTATCAATTAACTCAGGATGATTTGTTGCTGCAACAAATACATTATATGAAGGGAGACCATCTACTTGAAGAAGCAGCGTACTAACTATCCTTTTTATTTCACCCGCATCATGCATATCGGCTCGTTCTTTACCGATAGCGTCGAACTCATCGAAGAACACTACACACGGACGTGTTTTGAAAAAATCAAAGGCTGCCTGCAGTCTAGAAGCAGTTTCACCGAGATAACTTCCAATGATTCTTTCATAGCGCATCACATAGAAAGGCAGTCCTAACTCATAAGCTAAAGCACCAGCCAAACTAGTTTTACCATTACCGGGAGGCCCTGTTAACAAAACCTTACTACGCGGCTCAATTGCGAAGGAGCGTAACAAATCCGCACGCTGGTGCTCTTCGATTAATTCTGCACACGCCAATGCAACCTCGGGCGACAGATATAAATCCGAGACACCTCTAGTTAATACAACCTCCGAGTATAGATCTTGGGCTGATTCCTTCGAAGGAGCGCCGCCATATGAAAACGCGGTAGTCCTTCCGGCTGGCTCCCCAGGATCGCCCCACCTCGCAGTCCTAAGCGCATCGGTCAACTTTTGCGCATAAATATGATGTTGTCTAGCGCTTTCCTCAGAGACAATAGCTTCAACTACGCGCCTAACTGACGCTTTATCTCCACCCAAACCAGCCTGAGCAAGCTTTACAACAAGATCGCTTCTCGCCATATTAATTATGCACGCATATAGTTGGCGTTACACTGGAGGAAGAGTATTTTGATATTTTCTTCGTACCCTTCATTCCTGACTTCGTTACTGCGGAAATACAACAATCTCCGCCAGGTAGTTCTAGTCTGAAAACGCCGCGTTCATTCGTGATGATCGCTATATCTTTCGCAGGAATATCGGAACTCTCCACCATCACGAAAGCCCCCTTTACGGGGTGCCCCATATCATCCACTACACACCCACAAATCATTTTCGATTTCATCGTCGCACCTTTACTGACGCGTACGCCACTCAGAGATCTTATCGGCCAAAACCGGAGTTACTCTAACGCCCGAATTTGCATTCAGTCTCGTACCAGCACCATTGCTATGAACCCCGATAACCACTGGAGTAATTGAATCTTTTGGATACATCCAAATAGGAGAGCCGCTCTGGCCACCTTCCGTATCAACATCATAATAGAGCTTATGATCTGTAACGGAGCAAATCCTATTGGAGTGATGCATCTGTTCCTCACCTACGCCGCAAATGGGGTATCCGGAAATATTCACCATTTGCGTTTTCAATTGATGATCCGGATAAAAACCAAAGGAGAATGACCCTAAGCGACTATCCAAATCCTCAGAAAGTATTATCGCACCAATGTCGTAATTTTCATCACCAGCAGAGGTCCACCTTTCCATTGAACATAGAAGCTTAGACCTATATCGTCCGAATGGTTCGGAATCACCATCTCGACCGGGTATGACCTCAATGCTTTCCATCCATCCATTATAGGAGCTATTAAAAACACAGTGGCCTGCTGTAATAACTAATCGAGGTCCTGCAATCCAGCCCGTGCCAATGAATGAATCACCATCTTTTGACGTAATTTCCAACGCGCAGATTTTCCGCCACGGATCAAAAGTTGTATCCAAAACTCGCGATCTCCGATCATGACCTGGGACCAGCAGACTTTGGCCAAAAGACGTTTTAGAAACTAAGGGAGCATCCTGCTTGCCACGGACAATTAATTTATCGGAGGAGCAAACCTGTGTAGGATCGGGTATTGCACCAACGTCTCCCTCACACAACTTCGCTCTCTGTACAGTCGCAACTTCTAGCATTGGCGAGTCACTGCAAATATCCCTATCGTAACGCGAACTCATTTTATCCACCCGTGGTTGTTAAATAACTTATAAATACACTTAGCTAGTTCATTTTAATTACCTGCATCATACAGCAGGAAATTAGGTGCTTTGGAGGCCTGGTGGCATCGGCTTTGGCAGCGTCCGTCAGCACTCAGGTACCTGCTCATCCTAGCACTGCTCGACATCATCACAGTATCAATGTCCAGAAAATGCAGATAAATTTCAATCCGTTTGATTACCCTTCGGCTACCAGCTTCAGCCTGACGAAGCACGCTTTAGGATCCGGCGTGTCGGGCTAACGCGTGCGGTGCAGGTAATGCCATACCGGCGACGAACCGAGCGACTGCATAAGGGCGAGGCTACGCCAGTCTTCTCTTCTCCGTGTTACACCTGCCATGGAAGTAACACTCTTTACTAATAAAGCCTTAGCACCTTGCCACTCGTAAAATTGCTTAAAATACAGATAGTTATGCGCTTCGTTACACCTGTAACAGGGGTAACACTGGTTTGAGGGGGGGGGGGGGGCGCCCCTGCACCCCGGAAACACCATATCCTCCAGCGAGCATGGCCGCTTGGGAAATAGCGTCGGGGGCCCCTGGGGTTTCCGTTTGAATACGGGGTCGGAAACCCGCAGGACCTTGTTAGCGGGAGAACTCCCAGCTTAGTGAACAGATGAACCCGGTGTACTGCCGCTTGAGCTGTGCACTTGCCCAATGGAATGGCCTATCTTGGGTCATCATTACCGATACGGTAATGGTGGCTGTTTTTCGACGGGTTTCTTTCAATTTCAATGATTGAAATTTCAGTAACTCTTGAGTCCTCCCACTAACGAAGCCCCGCGGGTTTCCGACCCCGTACCTATGCGTATGCTCCAGGGGCCCCAGCGCTTTTTCAGTCGTGAGCTAGCCTGATGACCACCCCATCCCACTATGACTGAGCAATCCATGAGTCAGCTAACCACCACTGCGAGTTTTGAATGCCCGGTTTGCAAGAGAGCGGCATGCGCAACAGTCGACGTACCAGAAGTCGATTGGTGCGTCGAACCTCTCTCGGATTCGCTATCTGAAGACGATGGGGAAATGGAATGTGATCAATGCGGGCAGTTTTTTGCTATCAACATCCAGAACTCGCCTGCCGGCTGTTTTATAGAAATGGTTGATCATCCCAATGTGGTTGTTGATGCCGAGGAGGCCCCCTTCGCATCAGATGATTCACAGGAAAATGAATGGCTGAACGACCTCATTCCGCAAAGCCCGTATGACGTATACAACTCAAATTATCACCATTTGGGAGAAGTGCTTTCGGAGTGCTCAGGCGGTGAGTCGGGTGTTATTAGACGATCTGCGGCGGTAATACAGAGGATGATCTTCGCTGAGACCATCAGCTCCATGGAGGCCTACCTGGGAGACACACTCATAAGCGCCGTGCTCGCCAACCCTAAGGCCATGCAACGTCTAACCATCAGGGACAAAGACCTATCAGAGGAAAAGGTTTCCCTCAATGCCATCTTGGCAAATCCAAATGTGGTCAGCGACAAAATCCGGGTACATCTCAAAGGACTCCTCTATCACAACCTCCCAAAAGTCGCAGCAATCTTTAGGATCGCATTGGAGGTCAATATTTTCCCCAGCGAGGATCTCAAGGTTCGGCTCCTCAAATTCGTACAGCTTCGGCACGACGTTGTTCACCGAAACGGAAAGGACAAAAACGGAGAGGAACTCTCATTCCCAGCGGAATGGGTCTCGGAGGCGATGGAAGACGTGAGAACGTTTGTCCAAAGCGTTCAGTCATCTGTCACCCGCGTTCGTCTTCAATTACTCTACCCACAAATGGAAACGGACCAGCCGGAATGAATCTGTATCCCTGACCACTAAACATCGCTGCAAGCCTTGAATCATATGGAACCCGACAGTCTCCCTCGGGCACCAAAATTAAAAAAGGTCTTGCTTAGCAAGGCCTTTTTTTCGTCTGCAATAAAGTGCTCGCGCAATGCTGAACGCTCAGCACTGCGCGGGTCGCACGTGACATGGCACGGACTCAGGTGACGGAGTCGTTTGCAGGCTCAGCCTGAGCATTTCGCCCAAACAACCGCGCCGCTATCGCCCGCCCCCGCTCCAGCCCCTCCTCCGTCAACCAGACCGACTTGTTCCTGTTCACCGGGTTACTGATGAAACCCTGCTCATGCAATCGGTTCATGATCTCGAAGTCGAACCCTTTCCAGGCATTGCCGTCGTCGGAACTGAGCGCTGCCAACAGTGCAAGCACGGCGTCTTCCATCAGTTTGTCGTCGTATTCCATGGTCGTCACTCCATTCGTATCCAACAGTTAACGTCGAGTGTGTGAAGGCTCACCATAATACTCGCCGGCCTCCGATGGAAATACCGCTCAATCCCGTGAAGGTTATTGATCGGCTTCAGTGTGCCCGGCCTCGCCTTTGGGCTGCACTTGTTGATCTCGCTCCGTATAATCACACCCCTCTGAAAGCAGCCCTACGCATCTTGCACCTGACGGTGGCTGCCTCCAGTCATCAACTCTCACACTGACGGACGTCGCTAAAGGCACCCCATGGAAACGTCACTGGAAACAGTCGCCCTTTTCTCCCTCAAGCTCGCTTACGAGGAAGAAGGCCTTAGCCCGATCCTGCGGGACGACATGGTCATGGGTGATTACCAGAAAGACATTTTCGAACTATTGGTGCGGCGTGGGGATGTCGAGACCATTCAGTTCAAGATGAATGAATGCCTGGGCTTGGCGATGGACGCCTTGGGCGGTGTCGAGAAACCGCTCGGACGCGAGTTGCACAAATTGTCCGCCGAGTTCAGCGAGGCGCGTTCGCTGGAGCAGCTGGATCAGCCGCTCCTCGCGCTCAAGGGCTATTTGAAAGACATCTTGTAATGGGCTGAGCCGTTACAGCAGATGCTTGGAGATGTACTTGGAGATCTCCACCATCGAGGTCTTCCCGGTGAATTCGAACTTCACCTTCCCCAGTGACGAGAAGTAAATCTCCAGCTCCGAATCCAGATCGAACGTGCCCGAGGTTTCCACGGAGTAGGCGACGATGTTCTTGTACGGCAAGGACGTGAAATCCTTCTTGCTGCCGGTAATGCCCTGAACGTTGACCGCGATGATGCGTTTGTTGGTAAACACCACGCCGTCACGCATGGCCTTGTAAGAGTCGATCACTTCTTCACCGTCCAGCAACAGCGCGGTTACGCGTTCGGCGTACTCATCGTTCTGCTTGAGTTTGAAGAAGCCTTTGTTGTTGAAGTCGATCATCTGTCCATCCTCATATTCAAGAAAACATCCCCGTATTTCTTTGGTTCAACGACGGGCTTTCAACACGCGGATATCGGTTGGGAACCCGTCGGCGCCGACAAGTTTTTTCCAGCCCAGATACTCAAACTCGCCCCTCTCATCAATGTAATCGCCCTTCTCCACTGATCGGCCGCCAAACACCGCAACGCGCTTCACTTCGCCACAACCGCCGTCAGAAGGCCGGACCGTATAGATCACATACGGCTTCACATATTGCGTGGCGCGGAAGTATTGGCCGCAGATTTCGTCGACGGTGATCAACATGGTTTTCAGGCGTGCTTCGCCGTCGGTGTCTTCGTGCAGTTTCAGGAAGGAGATATCACCGACGTCGCTGTAGCCGAGGGCGCGGGCGCGTTGGTAGGCGGCGGAGTTCTGGTGGGCGATGCGGCCTTCCTCTGCAGCACCTTGCATTTTTGCGGCGAACTCGGCTTTGCCTTGGGCAATGATTGATTCAGCCTGGCCCGCGAAGTTTTCGCATTCGGCGAATTCTCGCGAGCCCAGGTGATTGGGCGTCAGGTTGGAGCGGTGTTCATTCATGGTCTGCAGGTTGCTTTCCAGGGCAAACATCACGTCGTAGGCCGTGGTGCGACCGCTCTGCACGTCGGCCATTTTCTCCAGCACGCGCTGGCAGTTACCCGCGTAGTACTTCCAGCTGTTTTCCGGATGCTCTTGCACGGCGGCGAATGCTGGGGCCATTGCAGCGGTGAGTGTGATTGCGCAGAGCAGGCGCAAACAGTGGGTACTGACTGGCATGGGTAGTCCGTTACGGAGATGGGCAGTGGCGCGACGCTACTATTTTGCTATCTTGCCGTCCACTGCCAGTAACGAGGTCGCCAACACCTCGGTGGAGTCAATTTTCAGAGGGAGAAACACCTTGATGGCCGTGTTGTACTTTTTCGTCTGGGGAGCCGTTTGGGCTTGGGTCGTGCAGACTCGTGGTGCCTGGAACCTGATCCTCGCCAACCTGGCGGGTGCCGCCAGCGGCTTCATCGTAGCGATGATTTTTTCGGTGATCTGTTCAGGCCTATTCCCGGCGCACGTGTCTCCTTCGCCGGAGAAACTGGCCAGTAGCGTATTGCAGGTAATCACCACGTTCGGCGTGCTGGCGGGTGTCTGGATGTGGCTGGTCAGGCGTCCTCGGCCAGAGCATCCGTTGGCCCGGCAACTTTTCGCCGGTATCTGTGGGCTGGCTGCTGGTGTGACGACGCTGGCGTTTTTCGCGCTTAATTTTCACTGAGCACCGCTATCGTCACTGCCATTTCACGTCTGTTTTGTTATCTTGCCGGCCATTCTCAGCGTTCACCTTGGGCGTGCGTTGATTTCAGGTTTGGAAGGTTTAAGGAAAGGATCAAATGGAGTTTCTGCGTTTTCTGGCGATTGTCGCGGTTTGGGGGTTCATGTGGCGCTGGGTGGTCAAGAACCGTGGCAGCTGGAATATTTTCTACGGCAACATCGTTGGCGCAGCGGGCGGCTTCATTGTGGCGATGGTGGTGCTGTCGATCACGTTGTCGCTGTTTCCGTCGGCCGCGCCGAGGACAACGCAGAGCAGCGAGACGCAGAGCGCCGCGGCGGCACTCATGCCTGAATTAGAAAAGGCAATGGAGCCCATGGCTGCGATCGCGTCCTCACCTGAGAACTCCGACAACCTTACGACCTATGTCGCCAGCGAACCACAGAACGAGCCTTCGCCGCCCGAGTCCGCACTTCTACCGAACTACAGCCAGCGCCTGACCGCATTAATCCAGGAGAAGAACTTCAAGGACAACGTGCGCAACGATTTTGAAGTTTCGCGCCGACTGGCCGGCAACCATCCGGACGCGGACAGATCCCTGATGGCGTTCATGATTTGCGACCCTATTATCAAAAGTGCCATGCGTTTTTCAGCGTCGACAGCGATCGCCAGCGCCAAGAGCGCGAGCAGCCAACGGTTCAAGGATCAGACCTATACCATCAGCAGCACCGTCACCGCTCTGAACATGTTGGGCGACCATGTCAGCTACAGTTCTGACTGTTCCGTTCAGCAAGTAGACGGCAGAGATACTGACAAAGCCGCGTGGCGACTGCTCGATCTGAAGCTGAAGAAGATCGATTCTTAAGCCTCATTTAAGGGATCAAGGCGCCGGCTGCGCTATCATCGCCGGCCTGTGCGCCTTGAGCTTTGCCCTCGATGTTTTCGACACCCGCTGACCTGATCCCGCTGCCTCCTGTCCTGGCCGGCCCGCTGTTGCGACGGCTGGAGCCGACGCGCGTGGTCATGTGGCTGGTCGGCACGCGGCCACTGGCGCTGACCTTGCGCCTGCAAGGTGTAGGAGACATTCCTCTCGACGCCGGGAAATGCACCGTCATTCCGGTAGGTCGTCAGGCATTTGTCCATCTCATCGATGTTGCTCTCGACAACGCCCTGCCCTGCGACACACGTATCGACTACGACCTGCTGATCGACAATGCAGAGGGCATCGCCGACTGGGCGGCGCATTTGCTGTACGGCGATGCAAGCAGCCCGAACTTCGTCATGCGCTCGCGGATCGATCAACTGCTGCATGGCTCTTGCCGCAAGCCGCATCACCCGGCGACGGATGGTTTGCTTTGCGTCGACCAATTGCTGGCGACGGAAACCGATCCGCAACAACGCCCCGCCCTGTTGATGATGAGCGGCGATCAGGTCTACGCCGACGACGTGGCCGGCCCGATGTTGCGAGCGATTCATGCCTTGATCGAACGCCTTGGCCTGTTCGACGAACACCTCGAAGGTGCCGTGGTCAGCGACAGCGCCAAGCTCTACAAACACCCGGCCAGTTACTACCACCGTGCGGATTTGTTACCGGCGCTGGAAAGCAACGAGACATTGCGCGAGCGATTTTTCGGCGGTGCGCGTAAGCCGATTTTCACCAGCAGCAGTGCTGACAATCATCTGGTGACGTTCGCCGAAGTCATGGCGATGTACCTGCTGGTGTGGTCGCCGACCGCCTGGTCGCTGATCGATCCGCAAGCACCCGAACTGACGCCGGAACGCCTCAAGCGTTACACCCTCGAACAGACTCGCATTGATGCCTTCAAGACTGGATTGGGCAAGGTCGCCCGCGCGCTGGCGCATTTGCCGAGCCTGATGATTTTCGATGATCACGACATCACCGATGACTGGAACCTGTCCGCGCAATGGGAGGAAACGGCCTACGGCCATCCGTTCTCCAAACGCATTATAGGCAACGCGTTGATCGCCTATATGTTGTGTCAGGGCTGGGGCAATAATCCCGATGCGTTCAAAGAGGTATTGGAGAAAACCCTGAGCCTTAGCGCCAGCGGTGATGATCAGTATCTCGACAGACCGGTGCAGGACGATTTGATCGATGACCTGCTGCGCTTTCAGCATTGGCATTTCGTACTGCCAACCAGTCCGGCGCTGGTGGTCATCGACACCCGTACCCGACGCTGGCGCAGTGAGATGGCGCTCAAGCAACCGTCGGGCCTGCTCGATTGGGAGGCGCTGAGCGAACTGCAACAGGAACTGCTTGATCACCCGTCAGCGATCATCGTTTCTCCGGCGCCGATCTTCGGCGTGAAGCTGATTGAAACCGTGCAGAAGGTTTTCAGTTGGTGCGGTTATCCGCTGCTGGTCGACGCGGAAAACTGGATGGCCCATCGCGGTGCCGCGCAAGTGATCCTGAATATTTTCCGCCACTCGCGCACACCGGGTAACTACGTGGTGCTGTCCGGCGATGTGCATTATTCCTTCGTCTACGAAGTGCTTATCCGTCACCGCAAGGCCGGGCCGCGAATCTGGCAGATCACCAGCAGCGGGATCAAGAACGAGTTTCCGAAAAGCCTGCTGGAATGGTTCGACCGCCTCAACCGCTGGCTCTACTCGCCACGCTCCCCGCTGAACTGGTTTACCAAACGCCGACGCATGCGCATCGTGCCGTACACGCCGGAACATGCTGAGGCAGGTGAACGCTTATGGAATTCGGCGGGGATCGGTCAGGTGTTTTTCAATGAGCAGGGGCAGCCGCGCGAGATCATTCAGCACAATTCGAATGGCAAGGCGAAGACGCGGATGCTGGCGCCGGATCTGGCGGATTATCCGGACTAGCCACAAGTTTTTTCCTACATTGGAAATACCAGATCCCGACAACGCGGCGATTTCTCACTGCCCGAGACAGTGGACAAGGATTACAGACGTCTCAGAAACGTCTCCAGGGTTCTTAAGTGATACTGAACGTGCTCGCAGCAACCCTTCTGCGAAACAACCACTAGTAGGTGTCGCCTTGCCATCCTGTACTCACCTCCATACGTTCTTGGCATCCAGCGAGGATCGAGAGCTAACTTCGCAATCCCGGCAAGAATCTGAGCCTGTCGTGATGATGCCTCCTGGCGAGAACAGCACACTCGAAGAAACAGCCTACTTGATGCGCTCACCCGCAAACGCCGAGCGGTTGATCAGATCGATCGGCGAAATGCGCGCAGGAAAAGCCAAAGTCAGACATTTGATCGAAGAGTGAAAATCGTCACGACTGAACGACACATCCCACACCTCTGACAATCATCTCCACCTCACGCTCATCAATCGTCAACGGTGGCAGCAGCCGTATCGTCTTGCCCCGCGTGACGTTGATCAACAGCCTATGATCCCGCGCCGCGATCAGCGTCAGATCACGCACCGGTTGTTTCAGTTCGATCCCGATCATCAAACCCTGACCACGAATCGCCAGCACATTGGGATTGTCCGCCAGCTCTGCGCTCAAACGAGTTAAGAGCCGTTCCCCCTGAACCCGGGCGTTTTCCAAAAGACCCTGTTCTTCGATGATATCCAGCACCGTGCAACCGACCCGGCACGCCAGTGGATTGCCGCCGAAGGTGCTGCCATGGCTACCAGGCGTGAACAGATCCGCCGCCCTGCCCCGGGCCAGGCAAGCGCCGATCGGCACGCCGTTGCCCAGTCCTTTTGCCAGGGTCATGACATCCGGGACAATGCCTTCATGGTGAAAGGCGAACCAGCGCCCGGTACGGCCGATGCCGGTCTGGATTTCATCGAGCATCAATAGCCACGCATGGCGATTACACAGTTCGCGCAGGGCTTTAAGGTAACCGGGCGGCGCGAGCTGCACACCGCTTTCGCCTTGGATTGGCTCAACCAGAATCGCCACGATGCGCTCACCGTGCTTTTGCTGTACCTGCTCCAGCGCAGCGAGATCGCCGAACGGCACTTTGAGGAAATCCCCCGGCAATTCATTGAACCCCAGACGCACCGCCGGGCCATCGCTGGCCGACAAGGTGCCGAGTGTGCGGCCATGGAACGCGTTGGCCATGACCACCACCAGCGGCTGTTCGATGCCTTTGCGCCAGCCGTACAAACGCGCAAGTTTCAGCGCTGTTTCATTGGCCTCGGCACCGGAATTATTGAAAAACGCGCGCTCCATGCCCGACAGCTCAGTCAGCCGTTTGGCCAGTTGTTGCTGCCAGTCGATGCTGTACAGATTCGACGTGTGCAGCAGCAACCCGGCCTGCTCGCTGATCGCCGAAACGATCCGCGGGTGTGAGTGGCCGACGTTGGTCACCGCCACACCGGCCACCGCATCCAGATATTCGCGACCGGCCTGATCCCACAGGCGAGTGCCCAGGCCCTTGGTGAAGCTCAAGGCCAGTGGTTGGTAGGTGTTCATCAGGGCGGCGGTCATGACTTCAAACTCCAGTGCAGGTCGGTGTGCTGGCAGTATGGTTAGCCAGCGAAACTGGATAAACTCGGGAAAACTTCATTCATTTAAAAGCTGAGCTTGATAATGGACCTGTTCCAGTCGATGAGCGTGTACGTCAAAGTCGTCGAAGCCGGGAGCATGACGGCGGCCGCGTTGCAGTGCGACCTGTCGACGACCATGGTCGGCAATCATCTGCGCGCGCTGGAGCAACGGCTGGGCGTGCAACTGCTGCAACGCACGACCCGCCGTCAGCGGCTCACTGAATTCGGCAGCGTTTACTACCAGCGTTGTCTGGAAGTGTTGGGATTGGTCGCCGATTCCGAACGCCTCGCCGAGCAGACCCTCGATCAACCCCGGGGCATGCTGCGCCTCACCGCGCCGCTGACGTTCGGCGTTGAACGGCTGGCCCCGGCGCTCAGTGAATTTTCCTTGCTGTACCCGCAGGTCAAACTCGACGTGGTGCTGACCAACAGCCGTCCCGATCTACTGGAGAGTGGCCTGGATGTGGCGTTTCGGCTGGGCAATTTCGAGCAGTCCAACCTGATCGCTCGGCCTTTGATCGATTACACCCTGACCGTGTGCGCCTCGCCGCACTATGTCGCCCGGCGGGGCATGCCGAAAACCCCGGAAGACCTGCAACAACACGACTGCCTGTCGTTCGCCTATCCCGCTGGCGACGACTGGCAATCGGTGGAAAAGCGCTGGCGTCTCAGTGGTCCCGATGGGGAAATCATGGTCGACGTCAGCGGGCCTATGCTGATCAACAGCTCCGCCGGCTTGCATCAGGCTGCCCGCACCGGCATGGGCATCGTGATGCTGCCGGATGCGCTGGTGGAACAAGACCTGCGCGAAGGCCGACTGGTGAAGGTCGTGGCCGATTTCCAGCCACCCAGCAGACCGATGCATCTGCTCTACGCGCCAGATCGTTATCGTTTGCCGAAATTGCGCCGGTTCGTGGAGTTTGCGATGCAGACGTGGGGGAAATCCTGACGCTGCCTACGCTGCTCTTCCATGAAAAATTGCTGACAAGGACTCGAACAGCAGATGAACAACACACCCAACGTACGTGATTTGCTGCCCGCCGAAACGCAATCGGTAAGGCAGTTTCTCGGGCAGCATGGCTGGAGCCATCGCACCGGTTCAGCTGAATACTTCGCCCAGTTGATCGACAACTCTCAGCGCACCGCCGTTGCCGTCCAGGGTGGGCAGATCATCGGCTTCGCTCGCGGGATCAGCGATGGTTTGTCCAACGGTTACCTGTCGATGGTGGTGGTCGATGACCAGCATCGGCGTGAAGGGATTGGCCGCGCACTGGTCGAGCACATCATGGGCGGCAACCCCGATATTACGTGGGTGCTGCGCGCCGGACGCGAGGGCGCGGAGGCTTTTTTTGCCAGCCTGGGTTTTGAGACCTCGGTGATTGCCATGGAACGGCCGCGCCGGAAATAGTGCACGCCGGGAAAAAACTCGACCGGCAGACCGTTGCTCCGTGACAACGCCGCCGCGCTCCCCTAAATTAGTCGGCCTGAAAAAGCCCTCGGTTTTCTCATCTCCACTCAAGTTAAAAAAGTAGTGAAATTTCAATGTCCGATTTCAACACCGCTGAATCCGTAGTCACCGAATCGTCCAAAGCGGAATACGAAAACTCCATCAATCTTTCACAACACCTGCCACAAGCCAAAATCATCAGCGAGATGGTCCTGGACGCGTTCCAGTCGACCCGCGAAAGCGACCAGATCCGCGAGCTGCGCGCGGCGATCCGTCAGGCTCACGACAGTTTCGATGACGACAAGGCCTACGAGCTGATGGGCGAACTCAAGGCGCTGAAAGACGCCGAAGCCGCCGACCTCGCCGCCCTTGAAGACCTCAGCAGCAAGTTCTCGATCGGCCGCATCCTGTCCAGCTTCAAGGACGATCCGGCGTTCCAGGAAATCGTTTACGGCCTCGCGCTGAAAGTGCTGAACCAGACCCATCAGGCGATCAGCAATCCGAGCGGCGGCAAGAGCAAGGCTGCGAAGAAGAAAGAAGTCGAAATCTTCACCATCAGCAAGGACGGCATCAGCGTGACCCTGCCACTGCGCACGCCACGCTCGCGCCTGAACGTTGACCGTGCAGCGCTGGAGTTCCTCGGTTTCACCTTCGTTGGTGAAGGCGAAGAAGCGGAGCTGGAAAGCGAAGTCTTCGTTGATAATGCGGGTACCGAACAGGCAGTGAACCGCAAGAACATCATTACCGCACTGCAGCAGCAGACTGCGTTTGATGGCTACAGCATCGCCGCGCAGTAATAGCGCAGCCGCTGTACGAAAAAGCCCCGCACTGAGATTCAGGCGGGGCTTTTTGTTGTCCGGCTTGGGATTTGTGAGAAGGCGAAAATCCTCGCCCCTCATCGGAACGCCGCCCGCCCAGCCCTCTCCCGAGGGAGAGGGAGCCGATCGGGAGATATTCAAGAGATGCACCGAAATGAAAGTGCTGCGCCGAATCCACTATCGCCTCGATCTTTCAGGTCGACGTATAGCGCAAGACACCTCGGTCAATCCCCTCTCCCGAGGGAGAGGGAGCCGATTTGGGGATATTGAAGAAGCATACCGAAATGAAAGTACTGTGCCGAATCCACAATCGCCTCGGCCTCTCAGGTCGATGTATAGCGCAAGACACCTCGGTCAGTCCCCTCTCCCTCCGGGAGAGGGTTAGGGTGAGGGCAAGCCGCTAAACCACCCTCAAGCCGAAGGATGCAACGCTACAATCATGTCCACCTCAATCGCCGCGTTCTTCGGCAACTGATACACACCGACCGTGGTGCGCGTGTGCCGGCCGGCATCGCCGAGCACATGACTGAACACGTCCGAGGCACCGTTGGCGACTTCGCTCAGATCAACGAAGTCCGGCGTCGACTTCACATACACCGTCACCCGCAACAACGCCTTGATCTTGTCCAGCGAACCCACCGCATCGACGATCAGCGCCAGGCAACGCATTGCACTGATGCTGGCGGCGGCCTGGGCATCCTTGAGGGTCAACTCCAGCCCAACCCGACCGGGATACTGAATCTTGCCGTGGGTGCGCGGCACCATGCCGCTGATGTACAGCTCATCATGATGTCGGATCAGCGGCGCGTAATTGCCGCCGGCGGTGTTCTCACCATAGATGTCGTAGTTCAGCTCTTGGGCCAGGGCAATAAAACGCTCGTCGCAGGTCATCCTCTCAGTCATTTCGCCCAGCCTTTTGATCAGTGCATGAAGAAGCTCGAATCACGGCAGTAAAACACCGAAAAAATGGCTTGGTGCTATCACTGTCGGGGTTGGATCCAAATCTAGGGGTTTTGAACTCCACTCGCAACCCTCACCCTAGCCCTCTCCCATAGGGAGAGGGAACCGAACGCAGGATATTGACGACATACACCGACCTGAACGCACTTTACCGAATCCATAATCGCCACGACTTTGCAGGTCGGCGGTGGACTCGAGACAACTCGATCGGCCCCCTCTCCCTCTGGAAGAGGGCTGGGCGGGCGGCGTTCCGATGAGGGGCTTTACGCCAGGCAACAAAAAACCCCGCACATCTCTCAATGTGCGGGGTTTTTCTTCAAGCCTTTGAGCCTTACGGCGCGTACGTCAGCAGCAGCTCTGCGGGCACCTTGAAGTCCAGGGACATCATGACGCTCAACGCAGTGATGGTGAAGATCGAGAACACGAACAGCTTGCGTGCCCAGACCGTGTCATCCACCGCTTTGTAGCCGGTCCAGGCCATGTACAACCAGTACATGCCCATGGCCGCGGC
>Ga0307510_10002991_pt1 | contig 19443 bp, 10 predicted proteins | sample 12_EM_MG_FD_207224 | JGI IMG/M metagenome (GOLD analysis project Ga0307510, IMG submission 207224) | Populus trichocarpa ectomycorrhiza microbial communities from riparian zone in the Pacific Northwest, United States - 12_EM | ecosystem: Host-associated > Plants > Roots > Unclassified | place...
CTTGCATCCAAATGACAACTTTCATGACAACATTGGAAGCCTTGTGTCGTGTTTTTCCCAATGGTTTGAAGCGTGTAGGTGGCAGTGGGGCGATTGGGTTTCAACTTGCTTTTTTTCTTCTCCCCCTTTTTTTCTCTCTCCTCTCCTCAAGAATCAAGCTGGCCTACCAAAATTTAAAGGTGTCATGTTATTTTTTTGTATCAAATTTAGTCCTCATTCTTTTTATTAAGGATGCTCATGGATATAGTTAGGTCGAGTTTGGACCTATAAACCCCCCAGATAAAATATACAAGGATAATGAAGTAAAAATTATGTTAAACAAGTAAATTGAATAGTTACACTTAGAGGATGATAATGAATTTTGAGAATTGAAAATAAAATACTTATGTGTTAATTTTAAAATAAAAATATAAAAAATAGCTGAAAAATTAAAAAAAATACAGAAATGCAAATAAAAACTAAATGGAAATGATGTAAGAGGAAAAAAAAGTACTTACATGTAATTTAAAGAAATTTGAAATAGCAGAGCTTTAATTTGGTAGAAACGAATGTTAGAAGCTGAGAAATATTTACCTAGAAAAACAAAAGGGCATGAAGGTAGGACAAAATAGGTATTATTTAATTTGTTATGTGCGTGTGCGCGCGCGTATTTGGTCGGCCATTAGAGGAAAAAAAAAAGAGGAGAGGAACTCTTGAGAAAAACTTGGAAAGTCTTAGGGAAAAAACCTAGAAATTAAAGGAAAATCTTAGAAAATTTAGGAATTAAACGTAATAAGTACTTGATTGAGAGAAAATCAAGTGAGAGTAAGTGATTTTTCAAGGATGGGAACTTGTTGGAGAAGTTTGGAAACATAGAGGGAGAGGAAGAAGAAAGTGAAGAAATTGAGTTTTTCTTCTTCTAACTTAGAGGTAAGATATATTATTGCAATGATTAAATTGTGTATTTTCTTAGGATTAAATTCTATAGTTTGTGTTAGTGTCGTGTAATTGTGAATTAAGGGTTGGTGATGTTGGAAATGACAACATAGTCTTTGGAATGTGTAAATGATCATAAATAAACATCAGGTCAAGTGAGAATTTGAAGAAAATCTTAACTTCTCTTTTATCTTTAGTTTCGACCAAATAAGGTATAGTCGGGGGAGGGAATCTTTCTTAGAAAAAATGTGTTTTTGGATTGGTTAATGAAAGATTTTAATGATAAAGTGCTTCGATGTTGTGAATGGTACATATTTAATAGGTGTGGTGGTGTTGATGATGATTGAGAATGAAGGAAAAATTATGAAAAAAATTATTTTTCTTTTGATGATTAAGTGTATGAGTTTTTGGAAATTGTATTGTTAATGATATCTTACTAAGGATAATTTAATGCACACTTTAATTTATGTATGGATGAAGTAAATTGTGGGAGAATAAAATTAACATGATAAAATAATGAAATGGATTTGGAAATGAAATGGGTTTTATATGTTGAATTAGATTGAAGATTTTCTTTTATGTGTGCCCTGAATTAGGCACATAAGAATTATTGATAGAATAATAATGTAATAACAAAAATTCTCTTGAATCCAGGAGAAGTTGTTGGAGTAAGAGCTCAAACAGGAGGAGTCAGACCGTCACGAGCAGCAAGTAGGTGTTTGTCATCCTACTTAAAAGCTTTTAATTTTTGTCATTACAAATATGTTGATTTATCTGATGTGTATTGATTGTTGAAATTGATAAATTACAAAAGAAATAATGTTATGAATTCATGATGTTATCGGCATCTGTGAGGGGATAGCTAAAATATTGCCTACCAAATAGGTTTGCCGGATTTAATTGGATTATATGAGAAGATGGTCAGAATATTGACAACCAAATGGGTTTGCCAGATTCAATTGGCATTTGTGGGAGGAGGGCTGAAATGTTGGCAACTAAATGGGTTTGCCGAATTTAAATTGGTGTTCATAAAGGGATGGGTGAAATGTTGGCAACAAAATAGGTTGCCGGATTTTGGTTGGCATCCATGAGAGGAAGTCAAGATTATAGATTTAAAAGAAATGGGTTGAAGGTGAAAATGTTAGTTAGCAAATTTATTAGGTTATAAATAAGTATAAGATTTTTTTATTTAATTAGAGGTGTGATTACAAGTTCTTTATAAGCAAGGCCAGAGAACTAGATATTAGTGAAATAATTTTATGGCTTTTAAATATAATAATGTAATTAATTATATACTTAGACCTTTTGAGAGATATATGTATCCTTATATGATGTGTAATAACACACACACACACACATATTAGTGGTGTAAGAGTGTGTGTGGTGTAGGAGTATGATAATGTAAATCTCTAAAATAGGATGGTATCACGAGTTTAATGTTGTGCATAATATGTTAAATTAATATGAATTAATGGGAACTAAAAATTATATGTGCATGTAATGTATGTTTATCTTTATATGTTATCTATTCTTTTATTTTAGCATTTGTAATGTAAAGTAAGTGTCTAATAATGAGACATACCTAAATATTGTTGAAATATTAAGAAAAGAAATTGAGATGATATGTGATTTAAGATAGTTGGATCAAGATTGTAAATGGTGATTAATTGAGAAGTTGGAGTAATGTTGATAACTTGATATGTTTAAAAACAAGAGAAATGCTACTGGATTTTTGATAGAGACATATGAGAAATAAAATGAAGTCTAAAAAAAATCCATGATTTATCAATAGATTTGGGAATGATTATAATTTATGTAGTAGTTAGAGTTTAAGAATGTTATAGGACCTATAATTATATCCGACTAAACTTTTTATATTTTACAAATTGAAAACCCGTACCATTCAGTTTTAATTTGACTCAAGCGAGTTGGATACATAAGGTTAGGCTAAGTTTTTTTATGGATATTACAAATATCCACGGGTCAGGCTTATATTACTAATTCTTATGGGTTGGGCTTAATTAGAACTAAGACTCGAGCTTAATAAATTAGCCCAAAACCTATTATAAGTTGTAATAAGCAATTTAAGCTTAATACATTAACTAAATGAATTGACTAAAATGAAAGAATCAATTGTAGAAAAATGGCATAACATATAATAACAAATTAAGTTCTGAACAATAAAAAACTTGGTCACAATAAAACATAATAAGTTCTGAAAATGAACTTGAATTGGGTTGTATGGGGTATATAATTTGGGTTTGGTTGACTAAGTCTTAAAAATCCTAACCTGTGATATCTATTTTTTAAAGTTTTTTTTAACCTACTATCATTTATAACATTCATATTATTTGACTTCGACGAGTTGAGTTAAGTCAAATAATGCTAATGTTACATATGAGATTATTTTTTTAACACCCTACTATTTATTTTGTTTTGAATTTTTTTTATTGATCTATTTTTTAGATTTCATCTCTTAAAATTTGGTTTCATTTAATTTTTATATCAAACATGGTCCTCATGCTTTTGATTTCTATTTATTTTGTTTTTTATCCTTTTTTTTTTATTTCATCCCTTGGTATTTTGTTAATTGAGGATTTGGCTTTGAGTTTTTTTAGGTTTTCCTTTTATGGGGTTAGTCCCGACCTTATGACTTGGGTTACGAGTTTTGAAGATTAGCCTAAGTTAACTTCAATATTTTTTTAGGTTATTTTTTTTTTCAATTTTGCCCTTCAATATTGGGTTGGTTGGGGATAGGGCTTCGTGAATTTCCTTACTTTCCTTTCTATAGAGTTATCTCGATCTCATGTTCTGGATCACGGGCTTAGCCGATTAACCTGTGTTGACTCGGGTCTTTTTTTATTGTTTTTTTTCATTTTATTTTATTCAGTTTTCCCTTTAAATTGGGTTATCTGAGATTTGAGCTTTATTGTCACTCAATTTTATCTGAGATTTGAGCTTTATTGTCACTCAATTTTCTTTCTACAAGGTTATCATAGTCTCATAACCATGTCGTGTATTTGAAAAGCTGGCTCGAGTTGGTTTTTTATCCTTTTTAATTTGATTTTTTTAATTTCTTCCTTCAACATTTGATTTGCTGGAAATTGAGCTTTGATTTTTTTATTTTGCTTTCTATGAGGTTATAACGTCCTCATTTAATTTTTGCTTATTTATAAAATATTGAAAGCATATCTTTCCATAATATTAGCAAGCGCTCATATTATTTTTATTATCATTATCTGTTTTTTTAATTATATTATTATATTAAACATGTTTATTAAACCAAGTCAAGTCAATGACTCGAGTCTTTTTTTTTCTTTTACTTCTTTAAAAACATTAGTATTGCCTCAATATGTTTTTTTTTTATGTTGGGAAAAACTCGGCCCACCAATCTAATGTAACTCAAATGGTGAAAAAGTAGTGTTTTATGTTCTTTAGTACATGGGTTATAAAAGGCAATAGTTTTATGAGAACTTATTAAAGTAAGTAGTCCATGAGCCCACTACTTCAAGGTTCTTGTCTTTGTCACTTTTGAATAGTTCAATGGAGGTGAGATGGGGTGCATATAAGTTTACAATGTATTATCTCTACCTCTATGGACGAGGCTTAGATGAGTGTGTGCTAGTGATGATTTTTTTAGAAGTTTGTTGATGAAATAAGGATTGTTCATTTCTTTCCAACATGATGCGACTGGAACATTCAAGGTATTTGATTGGTTGTCTGCTCAAAATATCGGTTGTTGTCTCTGCTGGGAACAACATATCCTTCGATGATATCGTTGGTTTTTTTTAGGAGAATCAAATGGCAAACCTCTAGTCTTTTATAAATTGGGAAATTAGAAATGTAATGACTAGCGAGTTTTAAATCCATAGTTATGAAACATGTTAGGTGCAACGAGTCAATCTAGTAACCGAGGCTTGGATTAGGTTTTATTTCAAATTAATTTGAAGTTTAATCAAGTCAAATCTAACTAACCTGATTTAGATTTAATCGAGTCAATTTTAAATTTTTTTAATTTGTCTAAAGTGATATTATTATGAAAAAAGTTGAAATAATATATTTTTAGTTAACCCAGTAAATTTACAACCTGAACCTTAGTTCCGGTGAGAACTATATCGGGATATGACAACTATGATTAAAAAAAATTATGACAGTAAAAGTTTCTTTAGAAATGAAAGACAAATCTCTATTTCTTTAATTTCTTTTTTTCTTTTTGACATGGTCTATGTCAAATTTGGTTTATTCAATGAATTGTTGGGTCAATTACAAATTGGTCCTTATAAAAAAGTTTTCTATTCATTATATTTTATAAGAAAAATAGCTTAGTCCTTTTAATATCACTCTCGGTCATATAATAAAGTGCTTGAAATGTAATAACTCAATTATAAATGTAATGATCCATTACAACGAAACATAGGAAGGTAATGAGATATTAAATTAAATGATTCATTACGTCCAATTAAAAATACTTGTGCTCTCTACTTTTTGTTGTTTATGAAGCAATTCAAAAGTAAATGAGCAGGCAAGAAGCATTAAAAATATAGAGAAATGCCAAGTCATTGTTCTTTGGCTTCCTTGAGTTGTTTAGCTTCCTCTTGTGGCATGGACCTGAAACAGAACCTAATCATTAAAAGTTAAGGCCAATATCAATCACAACAGATTGGGTAGAGAAAGAGCTGGACAAGATAAGTTATAATATGATTAAGAGATTCCAATCCACAAATAGGTTAATATGTCTAACACAAATAGGTTAGTATGTTTGTTATCTTTGGAACTTCAACTTGCTTAACAACATCGTTTTACTAGCAGGATCAATGAGAAAATAGTAGATCATCATTCCAATAAATACAAATTTACTTGAAGTTTTTACTTATTCCAACATATTTATGGATAAGAGTTTTTTTCTCGGTCATATCAAATCAATTCTCCTTTTTTTTTAGCCAAGCGAGTACCGGTTTCTTAACTATGAAATACAGAGATGTCCTCATTAATTGCCTCTATAAAACTGCTTTCAATTTGTTGGAGTGTAAGCTAATGATTATGTCAAGAACTAATTATGAATAAACCAAACCTAAAAACACAGGATAATTGTTGTCTACCGATGAGCCTTCATCCAACGTGAGAGCTGATAAAGCTGCAGTGTCTCATTTGTGATATGGCATGCAAGAAGGTGCAAGTTGCGTGGTTGTACCATCCATGAAAACCTCATGAACATTGCTGAATAAAAACACATAGCTACACCAACAATCACAAATTTCATCTATATATAAGCTTAAGCTTAACACGTAAAAAGAGCTAGTTCTTATAGTATTTTATTTCAAACATGGAAAAAAAACCTGTAACCATGTTGCCTGATATCAATTCTGGGGGTTTCTTTGTATCTACAAACGCCTGTCAAAACTGAACTAGTCAGATCGGAAATCATTGTATATATACATATTAGTAGTAAAGAAGCTTAATGAGCACAAACGAAAACAAAGAGATATGATGAGTATTTTTTACTATATATTTTTGTGCTTTAGAAACATCCAAATCCATAAATAGAATGTTAGTCCAATCAAATGTGAGCCTGACATCCTACCATATCCAATATACTTGGGTTCAGCCATGAACCGAGCTCAAGTTATTATGGGTCTAGCAAGAAGCTAAACCCATTTCCTCTAAGTTTGGCCACACAACAGACCTGGTTGGACTTAGAGATCCATATTAGGACCATAGAATTTTGTCTTCAGGTTATTTACATGAACTATTCATGTCAAATGTAATCATGTCCTTATATCTATAGATGTATAAAAGGTCTCTTAAGAGGCTTACTATATTTTTCATCTCATTAATGATGTGTAAGATATTTGTCCCTCATTAATACATCGATATGTAAGGAATATTTATTTTTCATTGATGTCATCAAAAGAAAAGGACTTTCCAGTTTTTTCTTTTCCTAAAGATGACAAGATTCAGAGGTGATAAGTACCCCCTGAACCACCCAGATAAAGGTTCACCTTTTCTACTCTAAAAGCTTATATATTTCAGAGCATTAATCAAAAAATACCAAAAACAAATATCATTGTTCTTGGAATCAAAAGCTCTTTCTTTCATTTATTATCATATCCATTTAAAGACTTTATCATTGAAGGGTCTTTAAGCCCCCCAACAGGGATTGTTTTTGCAGATATCAGTACTAGTATCATCAATTTTTGCACTTTCTGGGCTAAGAAGAAGGAAATAGGTACATGAACATTTGATTAACCACTATTCAAACACCAAATAACCTATTTCTTGAACATATTGAATTTTTGGGACATCATCATTGACATCGTCTATGAGAACCTTTCAAAAAGCTGTTAATTACTCTAAAAGTTTATTAAAATCCTTACTCATCATCATAATAGTAAATAATCAAGACACTTAGGGGATAAGACGTGTAACTGATCTCCTTGCCACGTTAGATACTCCTACACAGCTAACCATTCAACAACCTATTGATCAAGTGCAACTCCTCACCCAAGTAGTGTTGGTGAATCAACAAGCACAAGAAAATACACTATAACATGTTTTGATGCCACCTCAACAAGATGTTATATCCTCCCTACCACTTTCACAACAACACGCAACACCCAGTGTCTATGAGAGGTTTTCAACCTTAGAGATCATCCAACCATTCTAAAGAACATGCACGCCCTCATGACACTTGAACACATAGCGAATACTAAAGTCATCCATCTGACCATCGTGGAAATGAGGCCACCTTTAAATCTTATCGTTCCACGATAGAAACCTCGAGTTCCCTAAAACCCTATAGGTATAGAAGTGAAAAATAGCCCAAATAGAAATACATACAAGAGGATTCCTTCACCCCTCATCAGATTCGGGATTCTCCTCTGTCCAGATAAATGTTATATACTTGTATACCTAAGAACTATATTTCTACTAAAATGACTTTAGACAACTATGATGGTCATATAAACCTAAGGAAGCATGTTCAGAATGTGAGGAGCAACCTTGAAATGGTCATCTATGATGGTTATGCCATATGCAAGATTCTTCCAACAACCTTTAATGAATAAGTGCGTGCAAGGTAAAATAACTTGAAGTCAAGTTCCATTACAAGCTCCAATGGCCTTTATACCAAGTTGGTGGCATGATTCAGCACAAGTATCTTGTCAAGAAAGAGTTTCACAAAACTCTTTGGGATCAATCATGTGGATGATGAGTCCATGCGAGCATACCTGAAAAGGTTTAATAAGAAAATGCTCAAGGTTAAGGAATTGATTAAGCCTATGACTTTTGAAGCCTTAATGGGTGGAGTAAAGGGGAAAGCTTTGTGGAAGGAATTGTATGCTTTACTGAACATAAGCTTTTTGAAACTAAAGCAATCTATGAAGAACCACATTCGGGTAGAGAAGGCAAGTATGTTGTGTCATGGTCCTTCCTATTTTTCTAGGGAAAAGCTACTAAAAAGTCTTATAAAAAAAATCATTTTTCTAGAAAAGATAACAACCCTAGAAAAAGTCGGAAGAGGCCAATTAGAAAACACTTGGGCTACCCTAAAATGCATATCACTTTATTGAACACTACCCTTATAGAGGTTCTCACTACCATCTAGGGTAAGGAGTTTGTTCGCTACCTTTCACCCATGAAATCTCTACCTAATACCTATACATCTAAGAAATATTGTTTGTTTCATAAGGATAAGGGACACGACACAAATGATTGTTATATTTTGAAGAAGAAAGTAGAAAGGTTGATAACAAAAGACTATTTCTACCAATTTTTGAAGGACTCTCATCTTGAGTAAATAAAGGAAGAAATCGGTCATCTCGGGTAGCACCTCTATAAGAGGTGATTCCAACACAGGGAAAAGAAAGTATGGAAAACAGGTCTTTACAACTGCTCATCTCAAGAACTAATGGCATAAGCTTATTTTCTTTACCTTAGAATATGAAGAAGGAATAACTTTCCCACATGAAGATGCCCTGATCATCTTTATAAGCCTTTCCAATCATCGAGTACACCGAGTGTTGGTAGATGATGGAAGTGCAATTAACATCCTCTCATAAAAAGTAATGGAATAGGTGGGAATATCCCCCTCAAAACTAATCCTAGTGAAAACTTCCCTTATTGGGATAGAAGGCTTAGACGTACCAATAAAAGGCGTCTTGAAGATATCAGTCACCATTAGCACTTCCTTTAAGTGTGTCTTCCTCCAATAAACTTTCATGGTTATTGACATGTCTTTGGTTTACAACATCATTTTAGGTAGGCTTTTCATGTATCAGATTAATGTAATTATTAGCATCAGGTACTTGACACTAGAATTCCTAACTAAAAAAAGAGTGGCCATGGTGCGAAGGAATCAAGTAAACTTGAGGCAATGCATCTTTACATGTCTAAAGGAAGGGAAAAAAAAGGCCCAGTATTGGACCAACAAAGGTCATTGAAAGAAAGAGTGGAGGTTAAAACTAAAGTTGCTGAAGAATCAAGGTATGTCCTTTCTAAGAGAAAATGAGTTAGCCACCATAAAAATGGATTCCACCTTAACACCAACACAATATCAGTCATTAATACAGCTCTTCCATATCCAAAGGTCTAATTTTGCAATAGGTACTTCTAACATGCCAAGAATCAATCCTGAAATTATAATTTATCAGTTGAAAATAGACTCAACTGTTCATCTAATCTGTCTAAAGAAGAAGAATTTTAAAGGTGAAAGATAGAAAACAATAAAATATGAAAGGTGGATAAACTCTTGGTTGTTTTTTTTTAATTAGAGAAGTGATGTGCCCTGTTTGGTTAGTGAATATGGTGATGGTTAGGAATAGCAATGGTAAGTAACGAATGTGTGTGGACTTCACATATTTAAACAAAACTTGTCCAAAAGATAGTTATTATCTCTCTAAGATCAATCGTTTGGTTGACTCCATCATAGGTTTTGAGTACTTGATCTTTTTGGATGTCAATTATAGATATCATCAGATCCTCATGCACCTAGATGACGATGATGAAAAAATAGCTTTCATAATTAATGAGGGAATATTTTATTATAGAGTATGCCTTCTAGGTTTAAGAATGATAGAGCTACTTACTAATAATTGGTGAATAAAATATTCAAGAATTAGCTTGAGAGGATTATGGAGGAACATGTTAACAACATGCTAGTAAAGGGCATGACCTTTGAGCAACACCTCTTGGACCTATAAAAAATCTTCTATGTGTTGAACCACCACTAGATGAAAACTCAACGCTTCTAAGTGTGTCTTTGTCATAAAAAAAAAAAGGTAAGTTTATGGGTTTCTAGTAAGCAATAAGAGAATTGAGCCTAACCTAGAAAAGGTTCAAGTCATATTAAGCATTACTCATTTTCAGTTAGTGAAGGAAGTTCAATGTCTTATAGAGATATTGATTGCTCTTAATTGGTTCATAGGTCGTCTGGAGGAGCACACCCTAACATTCTTCAAGGCTTTGAGAAACATAACCAACTTTGAGTGGACTTTAGATTGCCAAAAGACTTTTGAGCTAAAAATTCATATTTCATCTCTTAAGATCTTGTCTTAATCAAAGGAGAATGAAAACCTTTTTCTTTATCTAGGGGTGGTAGATTCAGTTGTAAGCTCTATTATGGTAAAAGAGGATGGAGGAATATAATGTCCATTTTACTACTCTAGCCGCACTCTTCATGATCTTGAAACAATATATCTAGAAAGTGGATAAAGTAGCCCTTGCTTTGGTAAACGCCTCTAGAAAGTTAAAACCATACTTCTAAACTCATCAAGTCATTTCTTTAACATATCAACCTTTGCAACATATCCTCTATAAGCCAGAGATGTCTGAGCATCTAGTTAAATAGGCTATTAAATTAGGAGAGTTTGACCTTCAATACATACCCCGACCAACTATAAATGGTCAAGCCTTGGAAAACTTTATTGTTGAATATTATTTTAAAGGTCCCATATGGATATTTAAATCTCCACCTTTAACCACAACTTCTTTTGTTGAACTAGAGGCCCCGGTGGAATAACATCTAATGATACCTACTTGGAAAATATATGTTAATGGCTCTTCCAATATCAATGAGAGTGAAGCTGGAATAGTATTTATCAGTCCTAAAGAACAAGTAATTGAATATAGAGTTTGTTTTGAGTTCCTAACTATGAATAATATATCAGAGTATGAAGCTTTTCTAACAAGATTGTACCTTGCAGAGGCCTTGAATGCATTCCTACTTTGAGTTCACAGTGACTCATAATTGGCGGTTGGTCAATGCCAAGAAATGTATGATGTTAGATAGCCAACCATGCAATAATATCTTAAGAAGGGTCAACCCTATATGAAAGTTGGAGATAAGAGTAAGTCAATCAACCGTATTCCAAGGGAAGACAATTATCAGGTAGACCTCATATCTAAGTTAGCAAGTTCAAAACCTGTTGACTTCCCTACAAATGTCTGGGTTAAAGTTCTAGAGAAACCAAATGAAGGTGAAGAAGAGTTAATGGCTTTTCCCATTAACATTAAGAAAGATTACAGGACCCCAATTATGCATTATTTGCTTATTGATGAGTTACCCTCAAACAAAAACAAATTCATGCATCTGACTAAGCGAGGAGTGAGGTATTGCATAATTGACAACATCTTGTACCGAAGATATGTCTCAACTCCACTACTAAAATGTTTATCCCCGTAATAAAAAGCACCTATGTTTTGAAAAAAAATACATGATGGTATATGAGGTCTACACATAGGCTCTAGAGACCTCACTACTTAAGTCACACGAGCAAGTTTTTATTGGCTAACTATACTCCACAATACCATAGATTTAGTGAATTATTGTTAAAGGTTTGCCTCGGTCTCCTGTCAACTATATACAAAAATGACCATCATAACCTCCCCATGGCCTTTTGTATAATGGGGAAAGGAAGGCCACAAATAAAAATAGTTTGTCCTAGTAGTTGTTGATTATTTTATTAAATGAGTTGAATTAGAGGCCTTAGTAAAGATAACCACCAACAAAGTACTTTCATTCTTATCATATGCTGATTTGGGCTCCCCAAAATCTTAATTACAAATAATGAAACACGGTTTGAAAACCACAAAATGAGAAATCATTATCAAATACTTCATATTGATCTTCGTTTCTTCTTCATATCATATCCTCATATCAATGGTCAAGCTGAATTAACTAATAAAATCTTGTTTAATGGACTCAAGAAAAAAGATAAAAGAAGCTGAATTAGAATAGGTAGAGCTTATGAATAAAATCTTATAGGCTATAGAATAACTCAGAAGATGTCCACTAATGATACTCTTTTTCTCCTCACATATAGGACTGAAGTCATGATCCCCACTGAGATTGGATGTCCAAGCCATCGAGTGGCTCACCATACCTTAGAAGGCAATGAACAAGGTTTTAGGACCAATCTTGACTTCTTAGAATAATATCGCATGATTGTTGCAGTTAGAAATAAAGCTTATAATCTCAAAACTACTTGGTATCACAATGCTAAAATCAAGAATAGAAGATTCAAGTATATAAGAAATAGAGAAAGTAGAGGCAAGTTGGCCCCAAAATAAGAAGGTCCTTTCAGAGTCATAAGAGTAATTAAGGTGAATACTTATCATTTACAAGATATGAAAGAAAAGAATCTCCCTCAAGCCCGACATTCAGGCCACTTAAAATTGTATCATTGTGAATAAAAATATAGATTTTCATCCATGAATGTCTCATCTTTTTTTCCTATATTTCTCCAAAGGGATTGGTATGTGGTCTCTCTAATGGTAGTAGTCCCTATAACCTCCAGTGTTGTCCCCATCTAAAGATATAAGTCCACATCATGGCTAGTCAGACTAGAGGACTCATGAGTGTACCTACCACTGAGAATTCCTCTATATCCTAAGCAGCGACAACATTACATGACCAAAGCCAGACAACTCTATCACTAACCTTACCGATATAATATGGTTGTTGAACCTAAAAAGTTTGTAATTGGAAATCTCTCATGAGCATGGATGCTAGATATGTTTCAAGTATGGGTATATGACCCTTACAAAACTAAAACTCATTTGTAATTTCCTTTCAAAAATATTTTCTAAGTATGGGCATTAGGATTATACAACTTATTTTCTAAGTATGAGCGTTTGATTTATACAAAATATTTTATAAGTATAGGTGTTGGACCAATACAAAACTTTTTCTAAGTATGGGCATTGGATCCATACAGAATATTTTCTAAGTATGGGTATTGGACCCATGTTGGTTACTTAAAAAGGCCTACCAAAAGACTTAGAAAATATAATAATTTAAAAGACTTGAAAAATATAGTAATTCAAAACAAATAACAAATATCTAAAGGTCTCATGGCCAAATTCAAGGCTTGAGAACCAAGATATTTTTTACAAATAAAACAAACAAAAAGGAAGATTACATATCCATCCCTAACTACACCTCTTCTTTTGTTGAGGGGGCCCTGGTACGGAAGACGTCTTTTAAGTCAGGAGCCTGGCCATTGAGGAAGGACTCACTGAAGTCCACTTGTATTTCTTTTAGAAGGTTAAAGAAATACAAATTGGATATGAGTAATAAGATTCTATATCATATTACCTCTGTTAGATAGACAGACTCTCCAAACTCAGCATAGAACTTCTCATAAGAGTACAGCCTTCTCCTTAGCCATTTTTAACTCCCTTTGAAGGCCTCTTTGAGCTCAACCACCTCCTTCTTCAAAGAATTTATTCAGTTATACACCTCTCTAAGTTTCTCCTAAATGGACTCTAGAATGAAGGTTTGTGCTTTGAGCTCCTTTTGCAGCTAAGCATAAACAGGCTTGAGGGCTTTCATCTTAGCATCTTGGGTGGCTTTCGCATCCCTTAGCCTTTGCACCCTTGTCTTGTTGGTACGATACTATTCTATTGCCTTTTTTATTTTCCTCATTTCCTTAGCCTATTAAATTTTCAAGTAGACACACATCATGAAAGTTTAAACAATAAAAAAAAGACTAAATAAGTTCACATCTTTAAAACTACTTAATGCATTAGAATAATGAAAAAACTTAAGGATTTCTTATACCTAGAAAGTCATGTGCCGAGTGATGGCCAGATGGCACTGGTAGCTGGAGTCAATCAATGTGCCCATTTTAAAAGGAAATGTGAGGAGATTGTCTAAGGTGTCCATCACTTTCAATCCTCTAGGCCTAAAAGTGGACCTTCCTTATAAAATGGTCTCTATTATTCCCCTCTTTTCCTCACTTGGTATGGGGAAGCAAAGAGGGGTACGACCTAAGTTGAGCCTGGAAAAGAAATCCCCAACCTCGGTGGATTAAGGTGTCTAGCTGGAGGATCTAGAAAGCATCCTGATAGAGCTCGTTAGAGCATGAGCACTGGTTGGTGGAGGGATCACCTCTATGTTAGAATATGAGTTAACCGTGACCCTTATTCTCTTCCATTATGAAGTAGCCTCCAGGATAACTAAAGTTGGGGTTGGCATCCTAGGACCCCCCTCCCAGTATGGGAGAACGACACCCCGCTGCCACTTTTTGATGCACCTCCTTAAAGAAGAGATAATTGTTAAGATCTCTTCAATATGGACAACTAATAAGGTCTTCTTAAAGTCCATGAGAACTGCTCCTTTAACCCTTTTCCATTTATCAAAAACAGGTTGTCTTGAGAGGAGAAAACACGACTGGGTAAAGGTATGGTCATTTTATAGAGCATGGATAACGTGGACTCGCTGGCTTCAAATCGAGTTTCCCCTGGCAAGGATCTTGCATAAGGAAAAATTCAGAAGATGAATAACACAAGAAAAAAAATAACACATGATATTAAAATTACCAGAAGCACCATAAAACCTTTATGTCATGCAATTGACCTTGTACTCAGTGTGGAGATCACATAATATAATTCATATCCTCTTTTCCTCCTCATAGAGGAAGGGCTTATCATTGACCCCAGTAGAGGATGCTCTCTAGAAATGGGTATAATTCTATATGGCATTGTACCCATCCTTAGGTCTAGTTGTGCCTTTGTGCTTCACAATCAATCTTTCTCTCCACTTCTTTGACCGAGAGGCCTTCCCATTGAAGGTGTCTTTCATAAGCCCTCTTGGCCTATAGAAAAATTAGAGAACTAAAAGATATAAGATCCTCATTCATCACCACTGATCAAGGTGTAACAATACCTGGACACCTCGATCATAGGTTCCTCCCCTAAGCCCTTATCAACTTGTCAAAAGCAGACAAGTTAGTCCACCCGTTGGGATAGAGCTAAGCAAGGCTTATGTTGTAGTAACAGAGAATATCCTTTACAAATAGGCTTACTGGTGACCTAGATAACATGGTCACTAGCTTTCGATATCAAAACCATGTAACTCCTTGGCTATTTAGAATTGGCCAGAGACACTTGGTCAAAAGACACAGTGTTTTTAGCCTTATATGGACGTGTCCTTGACAACCTTTCTTGTCCATTAAGGTTTGAAACCTCTTGAGGACTTTTATTTCTCCCCCTTTTAGGGGAAAAAGGTTTAGCAGCGTCAATTTTAGATCTTGGGCCAATTCTAATGGTCGTAGATCCCTAGTGAACACCACTAATTTCATGTCTAAAACTAAAATCTCATTTAAGAGACATGATTTTTTTGCCTTTTCTAGACGCCACTCTTAAAAAAAATTAAAAAAGCAAGAAAGAAAGAGAAGATGAGTTATTTTTTTCAACTCAATATTCTTGTGCTTTGAAAAGGTCCAAATCTATAAATAAGATGTTAGCACAATCGAATATGGGTCTGACATCCTGTCAAACCCAACATACTTGGGTTCAGCCATAAGCTGGGCCCAAGTCATCGTGAGTCTAGCAAGATGCCAAACCTAATATACTCGGGTTCGACCATAAGCTGAGCCCAAGTCACCGTGGGTTTGACAGGACGCCGAATCCATTTCCTTTAGGTTTGGCTACACACTAGACCTAGTTGGACTTAAAGATTCATGTTAGGACCATATGGTTCTATCTTCAGGTTATATATATGAACTATTCATATCAAAGGTAATAATGTCCTTACGTTTATAGATATATAAAAAGTCTCTCAAGAGGTCTATCATATTTTTCATCTCATTAATGATGTATAAGAGATATTTATTTTTCATTAATACCATAAAAAACAAAAGACTTTCCAGTCTTTCATTTTTCTAAGGACGACAAGGTCCAGAGATTAAAAATATCATCTAGACCACTTAGGTAAAGCTTATATATCTCATAACATTAATCACAAAATACCAAGAACAAACACTCTTGTTTTTAGAATTAAAAGTTTTTTTTTATTATAATCTTCATTAAAAATTACTGACTTTATCATTGGAGAGTCTTTAAATCCCACCGACAATGATCTTTTTTGCAGGTACCAAGACTAATATCATCAATTTTTACACTTTTTAGGCTAAGAAAAAGAAAATAAATACATGAATATTTGATTAATCACTATTCAAACACCAAAAAACTTATTCTTTAAACATATTGAATTTTTGAGATATCATCAAGATAAATGTCGCCATAGGTGAAGCAATAAATAAGTAGCACTAGAATTGAAATTCAAGAAATAGAACCGTAGATCGGAGGAGCATACCGCAATTGGAAGGCTCCAGTTGAAAACAGGACCCCAAAAATGAGTTGTTCTGGGACCGATAGGACTATTCCAAAAAGTCCGGAGGAATTTCATTTTACAAGCTGATCGATGGCAACTTGGAATCCTGCGTATGTAAAGAGAAGAATGAGAATCAGCCGGACTTGTGACATGAATTTCCTTCCAATCACACACTCGCATAAAGAGAGAGATCCAGAATCAGCCTATCGGTCCCAATATGTAAAGAGAAGAATGAGAATCAGCCGGACTTGGTTAGAATTTCTTACCAAGAGAATGGGAATTAAACTTCGGATGGATTATGAAGTCTCGGAATGAAATAGTGCAGAAGTTGGAATCTCCCAAGGGATCTCTGCCAAGTGCGAATTACCAGAACGTCAAGCAGGACAACGAGTATAGATCATCCAACCCAATAGAATATTAATCTGTTCGTGTTTTTCAATGGGTGAAAATGATGTCCCGACTCCCGACAACTGAACAAGCTTGCTATTGGCACGTTAATTGAATCGTACGTGGCAAGATCATATAGTATTATGTTTGTGGCCATCATTTTTCAATCAAGATTGTGATGTTTGAGTTCATCATATTGTTAACAACTTGCCATTATCCCCACCTCTCTTTCTCACACACACACACACACACACACACACTTCGTTTAATACTTTTGAGGGGGGGGGGATCCCACTTTTCAATTAAAAACATGCATTAAATTAATCTGCCAGCAATTCATATACTTGAAAAGAAAAGGGTACGTATTTTACAAACTGAATTTTTACAAGATAAAGGCTCCATATTATTTTAATGTATTTTAAAATAAAAATTATTTTAAAAAAACACCCCATAACATAATATTAAACACTAATATATATATATCATTTCATCAATTGGTATTATTAAACTAACAGGAGTCATGTGCACATGAGATTCTTTGACAACAATCAACTTGGTTCGGTTTGATTACTATAATTTTTTTTAAATAAATCCTTAATTAGAATTTTTAGTTATTGTATTTTATAATAAATATAATTTAGTTCTTGGATGAAAATATTTTCAATTAAATCTCTATTTATCAAATTGTAAACTTGGTCAAAGTTTTTAATTTTACCTTTACATGTCGAAATGGTAAACTTTATCAAAATTAGTCAAACAATTTTAAAAGATTGATAAGAGTTAGGTGGATTTAAATAACTAAACTTGTTTAAAAAGTAACACTTTTTTCTCTACAATATCATATATCTCATAATGATTTTATTTTTTTAATTTCATTATTTTTTAATAATCTTCATAATGAGAATCTTTTGCTTTTTTTATTTCTTGAATCGGTTTATTTAGGTTAAAATCAAAGAAATAATTTTAAAAAATGTATAAAAATTTCAGAGAAAAAATATATGATTTTATAGGAAATATAAATTTTATTTTTTAAACGATCCTCGATATCGTGTTCGTTATAGTAATGAAAGACAATATTTTTTGGGGTTTTATGTGTTCGAATCGCTCTTCATGGAAGGGAAATATTACAAATTTTTTTTTTTTTTAATGGCAAGCGAAACCTTAGTGCATATTGTAGTTAGAGATGAGCCGAATGCCCAAACACCTTGCTCTGTTCGAGCTTCTCTCCTTTAGGCTACAGTAGCTAGCCCGAACAATAAGTTGTCTTTTTTTTAAGTAGTAGTTGGGCATTCGGCTCAAATTTCTATCTGGACAACAAGTTGATCGGCCTTGGTGTTGGGCCCAAATTTCTTGACCGAACAACAAAAGGTTGTTAATGGCCCAACAAATCACATAATAATATGTCAAGTTTTGTCCACTTGGCTCCTCAGAAAAATCTCAATCTCTCTATTTATCGAAAGAAAATGGTCATGTAACCAAAGACAAAAGGAAACCAGCAAATGGTGCATAATCTTGGCTTCAACTAAATTTAAACTGCAGCACGATCACAAAGCAATGGTCGATGAAAAAAAATTTAAAATGGAAGTAAAGAAGTGCTTACTAAATTCTGCTTGGCAAAAGAAGAGTTTCCTAAGTTGAGTCTTGTGTCAATGAAAACCAGAGTAAATACAATACATTACTAACACAGAAGAATTGAAGGGTGCGTGCTCCTAATTTTAATAAACCCTCCAACGATTTGTGAGGAAAATAAGAACCCCAAAAAACTTACTCAATTCCAATCAGACCCACAAAGACTTTAGGAACCAAACTTCAGTAGATGAAAACAGGCTCTAGATAAGATATTATTAGTATAATCTTCAAATCTCAACTCTAGCTTAATGTAATGGCAAGTGAAAGGTCCTAAACATAGTACAAAATAATGTTGTCGTTGTGTCTTTTCTTAAAATGATGACTAAAATACACATTAGTGAAATGCTGGAAAAATTGAGACAGCCATGAAACTAAGGTACATTGAGATGTACCTCTAGAGAGAGAGAGAGATGCGAAAAGAAGCTCTCGTTTGCTACAGGAGATTTAAGGTTGAAGATGAACAAGTCTTGAAGAGTGCTGTTTGTGATAACATTGTGTTTTCTTTCAAGTTTTTTAGAGAGTAGAGAAGGGGACAGACGTTGTGTCAAGGCCAGGAGTTGGATTCAAGGAAGATGACAGCATTTCCACGTGTCAAAGGAGCAGAAAATGACAAAAAAAATCTTCTTCCATACTAATGGCATGGAAAGACAAATAGTACAGGGGTTAAATTAAAGATAAAGACTTTATTAAGAAAAAATCGCTAATAAGCAAACCATCTCTTGTATAAACAAGAAGAAGAAGAAGAAGAAGAAGCAGAAGCAGCAGCTTACCTTTTAAACATATACATAACAGCTTTCTTCCATCTTGGAATGAGGATTTAAATTATATTTGAGCATATTGATTGTACTGTTGGTATCTTTTTTTAATTGTTGTTTACATAATTTAAACAACAAAAATAA
>Ga0307510_10002992_pt1 | contig 19443 bp, 12 predicted proteins | sample 12_EM_MG_FD_207224 | JGI IMG/M metagenome (GOLD analysis project Ga0307510, IMG submission 207224) | Populus trichocarpa ectomycorrhiza microbial communities from riparian zone in the Pacific Northwest, United States - 12_EM | ecosystem: Host-associated > Plants > Roots > Unclassified | place...
TTCTAGCCTTGAAAGCAACTGGGGGGTAAAATAGACGGGGGGGGGGGGGGTTATGCATGGGCTTGGCAGTTCCTTGGAGTTCGCTTTGCATCCTTGGGTAGACTCTAGGGGTTCTCCCCTATGAGTGGTGGGCTTTTAGGAACTTTAACTTCTAAAGGGGTTATATTGTATAAGAGGGTGATGCCATTCACGGCTCATGGGATGTCACTCGTGGTTCTTGATAGACGTGCTGGGTTGGCTGGTTGGGGGATGTTAGATGTTGATCAAAAAGATATTACTGATTTGTGAGAATAAGGACTATTAGCGCAAAAGAGCTTCTCACACGCTTATATATGGAGAGTGGAGTCATCATTGAGATCGTATTCATTTCGCAATAGTGCTTGGGATGGCGCACAGTAGGCCACAAGACAGCAAAGCCACAAACAGAGTAGAAGCCACATCAAAGAACGTAAAGCCGTGAGTAATCGGCAAAGAAATAGACCAATGCCCGCACTTCCGTGTCCCACACCTCCCCTTCAAATCCACACCCATCGATCGCTTTAACCTCCCCACTTCTAAACCAGGGTCGGCACCTTCCCAGTCCCAATCTGCTGCCCAGTAAGGTAATGGGTGCCTTCCTGTGCGGTGATATCGACCTGACTCCCCTTCTCAAAAACAAGTATATAGTCCGACCCTCCAAACTGGAAATACGAAACCTCCTGCCCCTTCTCCACCACGTCCCCCTTATTGACCGACAACCTCACTGACGAAACCTGTGCCATCCCTATAGGGAGCATGGCAACCAACCCGATAGGGGAATCAATAATGATACACCCGCGCGCCTGCAGGAATTGGTAACCGGGCGTATCTGGCGCATTCAGACCTCTTACAAATTCGCTCTTCAGGCCGCGGACGAAGCCGGGGATTTTCCCATCCTGGTACTCATGCCTGATAATGTTTGCATCGGTCTTGCCTTTGGCCATGCAACGGCGCATGGAAAACATATTCCGAGTCGGCTCTTGGAAGCTGTCCTTGGGGGAGCTCGGGTCGGTGACGGGGACGACTTCCAGGTATGCTGCTCCCTGGATCACCTTTGCCTCTACGATGGTTCCGGGGACTGGTGCGTGCTGGCGGTGGTAGTCGGTTGTATTGAGGAAGGCGTGCATGAAGGTCCCTCCCCCGAATCTATCGGCGTAGTCGCTGCCTTCCAGGAGCTCTTTGATGTTCCAGGGCACACCCTTCACGAAGAAGACGTTGTTCTTGTCGTCTACGGGCCATTTGCCGTCAAAAACGGAGTCCGCACCGCTGACTATGACTTCCGGGTTTTCGGGGTCATAGGGAGGGCGCAGGCCGGGCTTGACATGGCGGGCAAAGAACTCGTTGAAAGTTTTCCAGTCTCCGGGGGGGCGCTCGTAGTCTCCCATGTTGTAAGGGGGGGAATCGTAGAATGTTTGAATAGTCTCGGCATTGATCGAATCTTCAGTATCGTAGAAGGCTCCGAGGGCGTTTGCGTAGTCAACCATCCACGCTGAGAGGACTGTTAGCTGCTCGTCGGCTTGCTTAGGCAGGACCTCAGATTGGAGGCGGGATGTAGTGCGCTGTTCTAGGATCCAGTAGAAGAGACAGATGTGGTTGTAAACCACGTCGCCGCGTTCGTTCTCACTTGGCTTCCAGAAAAGGAATTCGTTGATGGCGTTGAGGTAGCTGCTTAGATCGTCGATGTCGTCGAGAGCCGGGACGTTTGCCCTTTTGGCATCGGCGATGGCTTGGTTGAAGTTGAGAACCCAGTCATTCTCCTGCATAAGTTCGGCTAGCTTCTTGACGATTGGCTCCCATTCGCGGACGGACATTGTGGCTGGAGTTTTTTTTTTTTTTGAAAAGTGGGTTTTAGAGAATAAGAAGACGGAGGGGTGTAGATGAAGTGGTAAACTTTCGCGGAGTCGACAGTTGGTTAAGAAAGGGTCTTTACGGCTATGGGAGAGGTAGCATTTTATGTTCGCAGAAATCGCTCGTTCTTAGAAATCATTGGCACCTACCTCCCTGAGGGTGCGGAGTAAAGTTACTACCGCAATTCTGGGAGGTATTGAGAGGAGCCCCCGGAAGGCGCAGCAGAGATTCCCGTCTTTGCCATCATTTTCCCTCAGCTGTAATAAAGCAATCGCTCCTAATTGAGCATTTTTCGGACGATCCTCTGCTCAGTCGCACTGCACAGACTCCCTTTCACGGACCTCTCACTACTTCCGGCCTCAACTGCCACCACCATGACTGCCCTAGACAAAGCGACGAATATCATGATGCCTACGAGCCATATGCACTAGCGGCCCTGAACTCGCCTCCCCCACTTTCTGATCTCACTCAAAATCAGTTTGCCGGTTCCAAATAGTCTATGTTTGCATGCTCAGCTCAAGGCAATTGCTGAGGACAATAGATGAGTTCAGCTCCGAGTTGAGAAATGTTTATACAAGTTTTTCGAGCCGAAAGGCCCCGGTGCGTATAACGGCTTTTTGCATACGGGACTGAAATGGGATAATTTGGAGCATAGCAATCGAAAAACGCTTTTTCGACCCGGGGGCTGAATGCCTCTATCAAAGGCGATCGCGGGATATTCCAGATATTGGCCTTGTTGGTAATTGTGAGTTCTCCCTGCTCTCAAGTAACAGGGGCGACGTAATGATCGCAATCACTACCCGCATTCCCTAGGATGTAGGTTTCTGATAACCCCCTTGCTCGCGATGACGCACCTCCGGGGAACATCGCCGCTCAGAAAGCTGAGCAAAATCTCTCGTGACGAGGCCCTTGTATCACGGGCAGGATAGTGCGGTGTGCCATCTTACTCTCCCAAACGTGAGGGATAAGGCGGGGAATCGGGCGCAAGGGGGTTTAACTTCTGCCGCGATCGATGTTGTGCGACGGCACTCATTGGCCGTGGATCGCTTTCGCTTACTGGCGAAGCACTTGTGTCGGAGCTTTATTCTTTCACTCGTTACTCGAGCAGGCTTCTTGTATCTTCCTAAATTCTTCTGGCTTCGGATTTGGGCTGGCTCACATAAGAACCTTCATGAGCGAGGCAGGAATTGTTCCATTATGGGCGTTTTCTATTGTGTTCGGGATGAGGGGAGTATCCGACCCAACAAGGTCCTCAATTCGAGGTCTTGATGAAAAGGTGGGGTTAATTTGGGCCAAGTTGGTATAAGTAGAGGTTAGAAATATTACCCCAGTAAATACCCAAAAGGGTGGCAATGTCCGTAGATCTCTACACGAGTATGATACTTGTACCGTATTTACTCGTAAAAATCCACCATCTGGGATCGGATTCGGACCCCCCCGGCATACCCCTCAAGAAGAAATAGTGTTATCTAAACGGAGCATAGCTTTGGATCTTATTAACTAGTATTCGTTAGTGAATTGCCGCCTCGTTAACCTACTCTGCTAGGCCTATTGTGGTTTAGACTGTGATTTCTGAGATTAACGAGGAAATTGGAAGTCGCACAAAACCTGGGGACGTGCAGATCAGATGGGCCTGCAGATGGAGTTGCCACACGACGGGCCGAAAGTGGGGGCTGCTGGCGTTTATACTGACCTTACTTCTGCCGAGACTCAGCTAGCACAAGATTGATAGACGGTTGGCATTATGCCGGGGGAGTAAGACTACTCTAGTAGGAAATGCATCTGTATGCCAGAGAGGCTTCGTGGTAGATCACAAGGGCAGAGCAGATGTGGAGAGGTGTGCCCGTTTTCCCCTCAAAAGTGTTGAAACCATGCCTGATGTGGAAATGGGAAAACGTTTCCAACGCAAACCCTTGTAGCGCGAAAGGTGTTACCTTGGGCTGGAACGTGCAGGGAAGCAATACGGTAGCGATACAGTTTTTTGGAAACTAATGCATTGCCAAGACTACTACTTCCTCTGGGGGTTGCCTCCTTTGGGCGGTCAAAACCTGTAGGAACTGAGAATTCCACTAGGGCGTCTATAATTTCCTACGGATCAGGGCGAGAAACACAGCAAAAAGATTTTTCTCTTTAACACCCGGTCGGGGCAGATAAGAAAGGGAAAATGCAACAAACCTTAACTTACTGGGGAAGACGACTCTGAGGTCCTCGAGACCCCCAATTATTCCAGCCTTTGCGGTATCCCTCGGAAATACTCAGCGGCAGAATATTGTTTCCCACCGAGAAACAATGTTAAAGTAGGAAGAAAAGCCGTTTCTTGGAGTATTTAGGCAATAAGTAAACCAGAGGAAGTTCTGGAGCCCGAGTCTATGCATGTTCCTTTGTTTCCATCATTTGTTCCCTAAAAAGGGTGGTATAATATTGGATGGCAATGTGCATTGTATAGTACTTGTATCGTCGGTACGTACAAGTATACCCTACCTATTATTTTGGGGCAGGAGATGTAATTCAGCCAAAGGATAGTATTCCAAACGTTTTTAGGGGAAAATCCTCCTGCGCCTGCACTGTAATATTAAAAGTAGTTTCTTTATAAATCGAATTGAGTCTGGTGTGGAACTGTTACTAAATACGGCGATGATCCAAAAAGACCGCCTGAGAAAAAACATGATCCCGAACCAGTGTGCATATGTAGGCAGCATTAACGGGGCGGTGAAATTCACTGGTGGGGTAGAGAGGTGTCTACTAATGATAATCAAACCGTGGAGGTTTCCAGTTTTAATTAAATTTGCCCTCTAATCCGCCGCCTTATTCTCGGAAAGCAACCCGACTCAATTTCGAAGACAAGGTGGTGTTGGGGTGTCTTGAACGATTTGTCACGATTAGACTTGCTTGATAGTATATTGCTCTCGGATAGGTAACTTGATAGAAGCGAGCTGTTTCATTGTTGCTAGAACTTTGTTGTCTGGATTAACATAAGAACTTGGATAATTAAGCTTGTTCCTAAAGCGCTAGGGCTACCTCTTCTGGTAGGGCTCGGCGATCCCTTTCCCCTTGCTTGGGGCTGGGGTGGGGGGGGTGATAATTTTGGACATCTTGGGGCGAGGCTTAGTTATCCGAGCTCTTACCGTATGCGGTGTAGTGCGCCGTAGATTATGTCAAACTTTTTTCATGATGTGACACGAAGATGTGACACAGTGGGGCTAGAAAATATACCACTTTTATTAGATTCTATAGGCCAGGTTGGGATGGGGCAGGAAGGACTTGAGATATCGGGAAAAGAGTGTGATACTTAGTTGACTGGCTTCGGGGACAACGAGAGAAAATCTGGGAACTAGCATACAAGAGAGTACCAACTGAAGTATAAAGCTCTTGCAGTGTAGACTCCGGTGCATCTGACAAACTCATTGAAGTTTCTTTTGAATGAGAAGGCTTCAGCTACTGTAGAGCACAGGCGTATATATGCTTGCATGACACCCACAGCTCGCCGTCACGCTAACAGTATTCCCGAAGGCATTAATGGTTGAACCTAGGATCCCTTTGTTGTTAGGATAAATCTGCGGCATGACGTTAAAACCGTTCAGATTTTGCATGGGTATAAGTCGGAGAATTACATGGAGTGTGGAACGAGCAGAGTCCCAACAAGGAATGGGATCTCAGGGTTATGGCTGAGGCTAATCCAGTACTTGGGGTGCTAACTGAGGTTGTTGAACTTCAATGGCTTTATCAAACTTATCTTGCAAGATAACCTCTTCCGAACTAGTGATGGACACGAGAATAATCTAACAGATCACGGGGGTTATGCTCGATCATGATCCGCCCGAGAGGCCCCCGTGATCGAATGATCAATGAAATAGGGGGGGGGGGCTGATCGAGTGATCGATTATGGTAGGTTCTCGAGTATGATCGATTTGATGTGCATTGTGAATGAAAAATTCATTGAATTTTGCTGCTACAACTCTGTATTCTGCGCCCAGGTTTCCCGCTGATTGTCTGGGCATTAAATAGCTCTCCTATTGATTGAAATAATATGGATTATCAGTATTTAGACACATTTTATAACAAGATACAGGGCCCCCATCCCATCGGAGATCTATTATCCATCCGGGGCATTTGTCACTATACCCCTGACTTGCAGGATCGGATACAGAGTGTGTCAGTTGCCATGGCCCGGGGATGGTGAGAATGAAGACCTTGCTGTTTCACTAACTTCCATTTGTGTGTATATAAAGGGAACCACCATTTATCTAGGTTACGTGCATCTCAACAATATCACAATCCCGAGATAAGTAACCCAACTCGCCCATCCCGCAGCGCATCTGGAGAGTACCACCTGCGGGGTCTGTAGTAAGGAAATCAATCCTCCTGAGAACTCGCCTGGAGCACGGCTACCTCCAGAGGTAAAACAAATAATAAAGTCCTCCCTGGGATGAAGATTTGTTGAAGAGCCAACAATGTAGGTTCCGGTTGAAAGGACAGCTATCTATTTTGTGGGGTAAGCTCTCTTTGTGCCTGTTCATTAATCTTTTATGACTTGGAGTAGTTTAGTGAGAGATCGTGATCATGAATGCTTGAGTACCGGTATTGCCGAGCAGCACCCCTGATTGAGTAAATCAACGGGATCTTGAGGGGACTGCTCAATCAAGTGGTAGTCGAGAGAATCTTATGATAGAGGTTACTGAGCATGAACTAGTTGAGCAAAACTCAGGCATACTCTGATCATGTTTATTGCTAAGTTAGTAGGTCGCCGCTATCGCAATACATCTACCGGTATGATACCATAAAATCTCGAATAATTGGCCTATGTGCTATGTCGTCGAGAATTCCCTACCTTGGAAAAGGGGCGAAAGTCACGGCAAAAAAGGAGCTGCTCAGCTCCTCCGAGAGACATAAAAAAACAAAAAAACGCCAGACCTTACCAGAGGAGGCAACCCCAACGACATAGCACATAGGCCAATTATTCGAGATTTTACGGTATCGTGTTAAAATACCCATCCTTCTAATGACCGAGGCAGAAATCAACCAAAACTAAGGGCCTTCTGATTGTTAACTTAAGTAATAATTCAAAGAGTTATTATATGGTGAGCTGCCTCCTATCACTAGCTAGCCAAGGCAGCAGGATAAAGTTCCGGTGAGCAAACTCTGAAAAAATTTACCGTACGGACGACACTGTCAATAGACGGTAGGTTAAGCCAAACCGATATCACCCGAGGATCACGGCATTCAAACATATGGTCCAGGAGTACTATGATTCAGATAGTGTAATCCTATAATAGTCATTTAAACCTACTCTCGTTTGATACCTGATTCGATAGACTAGCACACTTCACCATAGCCCCCCGCAATGATACAAGATCCCAATAGGATAGCGGCCTACATTTATTGGAATGCATCCTAGGGCAACCCAAGTTGTTAAAATGGCCATCCCTCCTGTATTACGCGGTTGTATCATTAATAGGTTTCTTCGAGCCCCCCCCCTTGAAAGCCATAGCAACTACCCCACCCAACTCCCTTCAATAAACAGCGCGGGTCTTACCAGGGGTATCTGGGGGGGCCACTGTCTCTCTTCTCGAGCCACTACCCGCCGTATTCTCGGCTGCAGACCTATCGGTTTCGTTAGACACCCTTGGCTCTAGCAGAGGAGGGATTGGTCTATATCAATACCCTCATAGAATAGGAGCCCCCCCCCCAGCGGTATCCAACACCGGTATGTCCTCTGCGCTTTAGCGAGGGGCGCAAATGGCCCACATCGATGTTGCGTAATACTACTATATGTATCCCTATGCGCTCCTCTCGTGGGGAGATACCTCTTCGTGGCGCATTTGGGCCCAATATGTGGGCTGATTCGCCCACCGAAACAAATACTGGCAATTATAAAGCCAAGGAGAGATGTAAATAGCCTTTTGGATTAGGTGGTTTAAGGGATAAGAATATTGGCGCAGAAGGGCAGAGGAGGCTAATGGAGCGGTGAAGCAAGGACGCAACCATAGGAGCCCGTAAGCTTGTGGAGGAATGCACACGCCAGCGGAGTATCTCATAGTTATTAAGGTACGTAGCAGGGCGTGTCATTGATATCTCTAAAACAAAACCATACAAGCTTAATACCGTCCATGTACGGGTCTCTATAATTTACCCTCTCTTCCTTCCTTTCTCCTTTCTCTCTCACTCATCTCGATATGTCTGCCGGAGCTGTTAGCCACTCAAAGATCGTGGATGTGATAGTCATTGGAGGCATACTTCCAAGCAAGAGCCACCAAATTCGGCGTTCGCCCAGCATACGATCCTGCCTTTGCGCTACTAGCCTGACGTCTAGCAACCCTAGCCGCAATACCTTGAGCAATCACCGAATTCTAGCTTTATCAGTATACTATGCTATCCATTCACGGAAAGTACCAGAAGCATACTCTACAAAAGCCAAACGCATCCCCCCAATACGTCTCGCTGGGTAATATATTCCACCCAGAAGCCTGGCCATACCACTCGATAGCCTGCCGGCGGGATGGAAGCCCGGGAGTTGCACCGGGAAGGAAATCCTCTGCTCCACCTGACATCATGGATGCGCCGGGTTCTAGGGCGAGTTGATATGGTGATAATAAGTTTGCTTGAAACTATTAGTAAGTGCAGGCTGAACGGTTGAATAATTGTAACGTACAAACATCACTAAGAGGATGACCAATAGTAGACAACTCCCAATCTAAGATACCAACGACTCTCGGCTCGGTCTTGTGGAATACCAGATTGTCAATCTTGTAATCACCATGAATCACGGTCGATCGATCCCTCGGTTGGGTGGTTGAGAAAAACTTCATCTATTCCTTCAACCACGTCAGCCCTAATTCCCACAGATGTATAGATACAATGGGGCAGGGACAACCTACCGCTTCATTAAACCTCGGAATATTCCCAACCTCTATCCCAGTCGCTACATCCTTCGTCACAGCCTGCGCCGCCTCAATAGTGGACAGTGTCCGGATCTGCCTCCCATAAAAACCGTTCGGCTTCCCAAAACTCTTCAAAGCCGCGTGCTCCTCCGGCCGAATTTTGTGCAAGCTAGCTAAGGTCACGATAGCGGACTTCCACATAACGGTCCTCTCCTCGGCTGTTACCCCCGGCAACGCTGGGTCTTCAAATATCCGCCCGTCTAAAAACTCCATGATATAAAACGCGCTCCCGACGACGTCTGCGTCTTCGCATAAACAGTACACCTTCGGCACGGGAAGGTCCTGCGCTGCTTCGGAGAGGGCTTTGAGGACTTTGTATTCACGCTCTACCTGGTGTGCTGTCTTGCTGAGGAGTTTTCCGGGGGGTTTCTTCCGCAGCACGTATTTCGCTCCCGTGCTCGAGGAAGCGAGGAGATATGTTGGGTTCGACTGACCATAGCCAAATTGCTGGATAGTCAACGGGAGGTCGATTCCTGGGGCGTTTTCGCGAACGTAGGCTGTCAACGAGTCGAGCGGGATTGGATGTCGGATCGGGCCGGCCATTTTTGTGGAGCCTTGGTATCACGGTCTAGGTTGTTGAGGTGTAAAGGTGAGAGGGAAAACGGGATGTGGAGAGGGTTGAATTGGGCTGGAGTCCATCCAGTTTATAGGGGGCCGAGGCATTCGGATATAAGGGTAAAAAGCGATGAGGGGGACATGGGCAAGAGTGGCTCTCACGAGCTTTTTTACCTAAAACCACCTCCGGCTACCCTCTAATCCCGTGATTCAGAGTCAAGACATCCTGAGGGGGATGAGCGTTTTCCTAACACGGTAAAAGATCGGCCCACTGGACACCTTGGATTTTCCTAACTGGTATTCTCAATTCGATCAACCTATCGGGCTAAACCTATCCTGGACCAACGGCTGATCATGGCTGATAATCAGATAGCGGATTCCAAGAATTTTTACGGTATTTGGCGAAAAGGAATTAAGTTAATGGGTGCGTTCCTGTTTTTTTGCCAAGACCTGATGGGTGTGGCGGCATCTCGAGCTGGGACCTGGAACCCCCAACCCATCAACGGCAATAAAAAAAGAAATCTTTCCCTACTGTATCATAATATGTAGAAGCCGCTTAAATTAAGTTTGAAACATCGGTAGATCGGCGTAATTAAGGGGAATCGTCATCGAGTGACGCTTCGTGAGACGATCATCGTGTCCTTGATTATGTCTTCAGGGGCAGTGCCCGTATTGAAGCACGGTAGCGCCGAACAATGCCGATACAGTCGCACCTCGCTGTCCCGGACCTCGCTCTACCGGATGCTTCGCTGTCCCGGAAAGTTTTTAGGGATTTATTCTGGCTACATAGAAATACACCTCAATGTCCCGGATTTTGCATGTTTCCGGACCGGATGGAAATTTGCAAGTTTCTAACCCCTGCCCACATAGAGAATATATTCGCTGTCCCGGATATCTTCCTTCTACTAGCCTAATTTGACTACCTATATCACAGCTGCTGAAAGGCACAATTGATATTCCCGGTGGTCCATCTGGTGGGAATACAGGATAAATGTTCATCTTGCTCCTTCCCATTCCCTTCCTCATCCGAGTTTCTGAGATGGATTCCTGTTTTCCTCCCGTATGTGAGCTTCGCTGATGGCATTTCAAGAGCGAACCCTGTGTATTCAGTATTGACTGTGTTCTGATTTCAAAAAAAATTCCTGATCTTTTATTCTCTACTCTACCCCTCTTCTAAACCTCATCTGGAATAGTGGGCCGTCCTTCCTACTCAGTTATCACTCGTTTTTCAGTTTTTGTAAACACTTTTTTCATCTACCATTTCACTCTCCCGGATGTTTCGCTGTCCCGGATGGTCTGCCCCGGATTTTGACCATCCGGGACAGCGAGGTGCGACTGTAATTGCTGTGGAATAATTGAACCTCAAGCTAGGACTTTGGAGTTGCCTTTGCTAGTAATGTTCGGCTCTTTTTTCTTTTTTCTGTCTTAAGCTGGGGCTTAGTTTGTCAGTTTTCGCGGCGCTTTCGCCCCCTATTTAAGAGAGGGAATTTTGGACGTCTTAGCTTAACCTTATTTCATTCACGCCACGGTCAATCCACAAGTACTTAGTGCGAGGTTCAATTATTCCAGTAAATACAGTATGATAGTAGAAACATGGAACGTTGGGGATAGAAGAGGCTAGCACTAGTCATTGACAATGACGCGATTCGTATCTGTATTGTTTGAGTTGCTAGACTGTTGTGGATTTCTTATATATTTTTTGTTGTCATTTTCCTCTCTTGTTTACGATTTCCGCTGACACACACACACACTCTCTCTCTCAATAAATGGCCCCATAGGTTGCGTTTCTTTTCTTTTAACAAAGAGCCCCAATTTATCTATCTGCTTTCCTTCGCTGGTTATATACCAATCTATTATTTTGTCGCTCTCCTAGTCGCTCCTGTATAGAAGCGAATATATCGGCATTGGGACGTTCGCCCTATATACTTCACAGATACGACGAAAAATATATTGGGTGCCCTAGATGATTCTGCCCCGTCAGCGCTCAGGCATCTGATATACCAGAAGCTGATACAGGATCATAGCAAAATAACAAAAGCACTACAAGAGACCGCCGGACGGAACATTGTGTCTCTCTGCTAATATCAAAAAGTATTGCGGGTATTCTATAGGAAGTACTCTGGATTAGACGCATAGAATGTTCCCTCTGTTTTGGGGACTCTGAGATACGTAGCTGAGGGAGGAGAGAAGAGAGAAGAATTATCCGGAAGAGTATCAATCTTCAGACGTTTCTTTCTCCTCTCAGCTGTTGATTGTTTCCCGAGATTAAGTCTGCTTGCATCTGACACAAAGTAACTGAAAAATGAGGGAGGGGTTTTTCTTTCTTTATTATAAGCTAGTTGAGCCTTAGATGTTTATATCCAAATATAAGTTACTTTTAGAGAGTCCTCAGACCCTAATTTTATCCGCCCCCCGAGCAGTCTCTAAACTTTAATTCACTACATTCTTTCAAGTGAACAATCGCATTAAAAGTCTTTCGAAGTAGTGAATGGAGAGGTGGATTTTTTAATCTTGTCTCAGGGAGATGATAAATTACTCCAAAATGTCCTGAGATACAGCACTGGATCCATATGCCCAAGGCAACCGTTTGTTTCGATTTATGCATATTTGTTTGTTAATTTCTAGGGGTAAATTACTAGGGTTTCAAACCAAGACATATTCTAGCGGTTTCTTGGGTGATCCAGCAGACTTGGGGATACCACACTCGAACTTATAGAGCTGAATGTTCGATACGGGCACCGGTATGCTTCCTGACGGAAGGACGGTGTGGGAGCACAGTGATGCATGTGCATTGCATTTGTGAAATTAGCGGTTGAGCGTGAGTAACGGGCGGGCCCCTGTCTCTGCAGGTACGAGTACTCGAGTATGGAGGAAGGTAACATTCATTTTGCTTAGTAAAGCATTAATTAGCCTCCCAATGTGGTGAACCACTAGAATCTCATGAAGGTCTGAATGGCCCCGAGGCGAACCAAAGTGAAACTCAGGCAACCGAACCAACAGGAGGGCACGAAGAACGCCAACTCGCCGCAGTTTAAACACATAGAGAGCGGTGATTGGGCAGACTCAAGAAAATCCTCACTGGCGCCATTCCGACCTTCATGAGATTCTGGGGTAGTTAATTTATCTTTCTTGGCATATTAACAGTGCTTCTTGGCCATTTGGGCAGCAGATAACTGGTGAGAAACCAAGGCACGATATTTGGTCACCCTTGACCAACCCTTTAAACACCATAGCTGGACCGGAGGTTAATATATTTAAGAATCTCTCTATTTTCTGAATCTCTTGATTATTGCTTATCGAGAAATAGAGAAAACCAAAATAAAAGTTGAGGAGCGTTAGCAGTTTGAGGTTGGGCATTTTCGGGCTGGAACGTGCTCCGGTTTAAGCCCCCCCCCCCGCCATTTGGGACTGTAGGTGGCAGGCGGGCACTACTGGTAATTGGCAGGGACCGCAGGTGGCCGACAGGCCCTGCAGTATTGTACTCGTACGTCCGGGGTTACCGATCGGTAGATCGGTAGAGAGCAGCGGGGGCCTGCCTTCACCCCTTAAGCAGCAACCTTTCCAAAAGGATGAACGCCCATGCCCTACAGCTTGACACACATGCCCAGGACTAGAATCCGGTACCTTAGGTGCCTACAGGGCTGCCGGGACGCTTGGGGTCACTACCAGGCTGCACTCGAAATTCATTCTCAAATACGCAGCCATAACATAGACCTTTGAGGCTAGTCATGGCAAGCACCACTAGGATACCAGTCATATAAAAATAACTCAATTCATAAAATATCTAGATGCGCCAGCTCCAGGGCTCTCTATTCGGAAATAGGAAAAATTACTAGGAGGGAAAAAAAGGAGGAAGAAAAAGAAGAGATAATAGGACTATCAAATACCCCCAGCTGCGCAAACCTTTTCCGCAACCGGAATATGCTTCTTGTAAGCATCAGGAAAGGCAGATTTCTGCACCCTCTGTGCCGCCTTCCCAATTTCCATCCCCTCCCAACCATTGATTCTCTTTAATGCGGCGAAGAACTTGCCAGCGCTAGTTCTAGGGTCCATACAATCCTTTACAGTACCCCAGAATTGTGGGCGCTGCTGAAAGATCCCGACAGAATCGTGGTCACGGCCGACGCCGTCATGAGGGTAGTTGTTTGACTCGGGGACAGAAGGGTTGGACAAAACTCGGATCCTGGATTCTTGCATCGCCGTCACGATCGAAACTTGGCATCCACGATTGCCAACACCATACTGACGTGCTACTTCGATTATAGTACGGGCATGACCGGATTGCGTGCTGTCGAGACCAGGAAAGTCACCGCCACCGCTAGGTGGGCTAGGACCATTTCCAGTGCAGCATTGGATATGCTGTGGGCCGGGGCAGTGGTTCCCTGGGTCTGGTGTCCCCTTGCAAGTCGAGGTTGGCTGACAAGTGCCGGCTATACCAGCGCCATTCGTACAGGTACCGTAGGTGCAGCACTACTGGACGTTAGTTATGTTTGCGATAAGGACATACAGCTGTCAATCCAGTGAGTGGAATTACCTGAATTGTGTCGTCCCCGGGGCAGAGGTTTGCTGGGTCTGAAACACCACCCTGGCCACTACAGGTAGAGGTTTTTATACATTCCCCAGGCCGACCGTTTTTGGCGGTACAGGTCCCGAAACTTTGCGCAAGGGCGGAAGGAAGGGTAATCAGGAGGAAAAGATAGCTGAAGGATTTGAACTGCATTTCGCTAATATCCTAATGGCGGGAATGAGCGAGGAGGTATGATAAAGAGGGACAATGGCCAGATAGTAGGATGAAATGTGATCAGCAAGGAATTTCAAGGAGAGGCCGCGAGCGAGGTAAAGGAATATCCTGATGATGGTGGATTCCGGGGGGGATTTGGGTTCAATAAATACCCCATCATTCGCTATGAATAAACTTATGCAAGCATAATCGCAGAGAAACAATAAATTTTTGGATCCGGAATACGAGAACGGGTGCGTGCCAATGACCGGGTTGACAGGGACGCGGGCTTCGCCGGTACGGCGATGCCATGTTTCACATCACGAACTTGATGATTCGTAGTTTTTCGGACGAATACAAATGTGCGGAGCTTCCTGTTGGCGGCTCGGCGTCGTATTTTCCTGGTACCTGGACCTGTGGTACCCCGTACAGTACCTGGGCGGTGCTCGAATGTTAGTTGCATTAAGCTCAGTACCTGGCAAATTTTGGTTACACCGATACGAAGGTGGACTAGCGCGCAAAACCAACCAGATCAATAGCTTACAAGAGGACCGGAGAACCCTGGTAAGGATACCCCGCTTGTGGTGTGGGCTTACACGAGTACTGGTATTGGGTGAAATTCGAGGAGCGCACAAGCAGTCTATCAAGTCGAATGGGAAATTAATTTGTTTCAACGAATTGGTGCCAAAAAATAGCACTTTTTGGCAGCCAGAAAAAGCACTTACCTAAGATAGCCAGAAATATCAGTCCATTGGCCTTACAGTAAAACTCGTTAAATCTGTCACCAGATCACGGGCGAAATCCACCCACTGCACAAAACCACAATAGGCTTAGCAGGGCAAATTAACAAAATAAGGAATGCCACTTGGAGAGATCCAGAAGCTCAGATTGCTCAAGTTATTCCTTGTGTAGAGAGGACAATCTCTTTTTGGAGAATTCTGTTTCTGATCGCGGGGATGGGGGTTCAGGAGCTAGTGGATTCACGAGTTTTCTGCAGTATTTCCAGCAAACTAGGGTTCTGGTAGCCTTAAGAGTCGGGCAATTTGAAAGTTATCAGGACATCTTGGCGCGAAAATTGTTTTGCTTTTGGCGTGCCTTTATATTAGGTGCCCGCATGCTTGTGAAATCTGCGAGCAGCGAGAGTTCCTTACCGTAGATGACATGTGTTCCGGGCCAATTTTTCCCGTGTTAAGAAACAATCACTTTCCGAACCTTGCGATTTTCAGAACCCGATTTTAGTACTTCGTCCGGCCATAGGTATCTCATAATACGGCCTCTGTTACACAACCGCCCAGCCGGTGGAAAAGACCCTGTCTCATATTTAGACGCAAGTATGATTCAGGCCATGGCTGATAGCCGCGGATGTGAACTTCTGCTTAAAAGTCCAGCACGGTCATGCCCCGCTATCCGGGGTGGCCGAAATCTCAGGATTTCATCAGGCACGGCGAGGGATACCGGACATGGAGGAAGAAGGTCTGCAACACATATAGCATAAAAGTTCTATATGAGAACTGAGGCTGTTGCAGAACTTTCACGGCTCAGCGTGGTACCTGGTTGGGCGAGATCCGGGATAGAATGGTGTAACTGCAATGGCTGAAGGTGCGATTTGGAAGCCGTAGAGCAGGAAAATAACCTAGAGCTTGCCAGGGATCCCCGGTCTATATAAGGTGTCAGTAGTGCGATAGGAGGAAGAAGCGTACTAGTACCGAACAGTCGACCCTACTACCCTGACGACCGAAATCCAAGGACTATGTCCGACAGAGCGGGTGGCCCGAGGCAACAGCTTGGGTTTTGGTGTGAGGAAATTTGAGACTCGGAGGTTCATACGGGACAGGAAAGTATTCGGATTATCAAGATCAGAGACACTGTGCTACCGGTAATACCGTACAAGTAACCTTACCCACAACAAAACTAGCCCGGTGACGAACAGGGATTAATAAGAATAAGGAACTTACCCTACTTTGACAATGCCGCTGCTCGTCACCCACTCACCTCTGTCTAAACGCAGTGAAGATTCTAGAGATAACTCCAACACAAATTCGATGGAAGAGAAGGATGTGGTCAGATCAAGGAAGTGTTGATCTAAAGTGCGGTGTTTGTTTGAACCACACCTCTCCGCCATCGGTTGGTGATGTGCGGGGAACCCTTCCAACTACCATAAAAACCTGAAATAATTGGACGGTGTGATATATATGTAGTCAAGAATTACCTTCTCTGGAAAGGGTGCAAAAAACACAGCAAAAGCGCAGCCCTTTCCCACCTCCGAGACAAAAAAGCAATAATTTCTTGACTTTACTGAGAGAGGAAGTCTAACGATAGCACACCCTCTAATCGTTCAGGTTTTTACGGTACCCTACCCCCCGTCTATCCTTCGACCTACTAGTAGTGGCATTCAAAGTTAATGAAGCGGGGAAAACTTAGCTTACTTCGCAGCTTCATGTAAGCTTGGCACTCTCGGAAAGAGTTAACGTACCATGATGATACCTTACCTTTACTAAACTATTTTACAGGTATCATATATACGGAGGTCTGGAGGTCCGTAACGAGTAAAAGTCAGTAGCTACAAATGGTCGCAATGTTTTGGTTGCTCACTTGGCCACAGCTCCAAGGGTGACGAAAATATTTTCCGTATTATGTACTAACTTGGTAGACCCAGAAACAAGCATTTTAGAATCCCTTTTAGCATAGATGAATTATTTGGGGCTCATTGAAGCTCCACCTATTTTTTCCCACCCCTTCCCACCTGGCTGTGGAGTAGGTGAGGAATTGGTTTTTGCTGTAAGCCGGGATTTTGGTGGTTGCGAGTGTTGAAATTCCGTTATATTTCCTATGTGCATTTCATAACACTACCGTGTATTCTTTTACTTAGTTTGTGTTTCAGCTCTGCCTGTACACCACTTACATTACTACAGCTAAGATATATATCATGGTGTTTTATTGATTGTTTTAGGATAATATTTGGGGATTTGACATGTGCTTTTCTATCCGGTGTTCAGGATTTTATGCATCTCTTATGCACTATTATTGGCCATGATATTCACACCACACCTCTATAGTTTTACGCACATTGTTTACACCACTTGGCAGGATTTCAGGGTCAAACATGTTTGCACTTATGTTTCTTACATAGTTTTCCCTATATTTCTTTCATACATATGGTCGCACACTTTTGTATAAATATGTTGCTACTGCCCACCTGTTTTGGAATAATTAAGCACCAGAACTCCTACCAAATCTGCTCTATACTCCTCACCCAGTGTGCCTCACAACCCCCCTTTGCACTTGTGCAGTATTATCCACATAGAATAGATTGTGCCCCTGGCGTTCACATTTTGAACAGCGGGTGGCCAGCTTCCCCGTTGTGGCCATCTTCCCCGTCGGAAACATTACCTTTTACTCTAAACTATCCTCCACAGAACTTGGGGCGATCAGCTCTAACACTATCAGTTTAGGGATACTATTGGTCCGTCTCCTCTAGTCAACTAATGTATATTCTAGTACAAACCCGCTCTTACTCCCTACCTTTTCTGACTTTGAGTGCCACTAGTAGTAATATAAAACGTAAAGAAATCATCCTGATCCTTCAACAGATTGCCACACCCCATTGCATGTCCCAATCCCCTTGGCTGCCCCCCCGGTACCAGATGAAAGACGTGTCTATAAAAAACTCTCTGTAACTCATTCTAACTCCAGACTGAAAGAATCCGCCCACAACTTTCTTGTAACTTTCACGATCAATCACAACTCACTACCTTCTTCCACCAACCCTAAGAATCTCAACAGAGGAAACATGTGTTCGAAGAATGCACAAAACCGGCCACACCGGCTGTTCGCAGTAGCTGCAACCAACACAGTTCTAGAGAAAACTAAAAGAAACTCAGAGCCATACACACACGCTTGGGCGGAGATCGGCAGGAGGCTCCACAATCACCCGAGCGAGCCCACTGATGTCGATTCTAGATAAAAAGGGCTTTGTTTCTTTCCGGATTATCTGAGGAGGACCGCGATTCTACCTCACAGTCAGACTTAGAGTGAGCGATATCGGTGGTGAGATCTAGATTGTCTCGGGAAAACCGGTGATGCTGGCTGCTCTAGGTGGTCGACCATATTGAGGGAGAACCTTAAGAGGTCGTTTTATCAGATGCCAGGACTAAAGCGTATATCTGGGGGCTCGGAAAAGTGTCTCTTATTGGTCGAATACCTGTCATAATAGAATAAGTGGCTAGCCTTGTTTTCTCTCGCGCGCTTTTGGGGAGACCCTATTTGTTCCACTCTCAGGAGGTGGTCATTTTGCACTGTCCGTGTCGGAATTTCTGTATGGGAGGTGCGGGCTCGAAGAGAAAGTAAAGATCGGTTGGATGTGGGAAGAGTATGGTTGGTAGAAGGAGGATCAGAGTTGTTCCGATCTCCCTTGTTCATTGATACTTGGGTACCGGGCGACGGCGCTTGTACCCATGAGCGGTGTATATATACAGTTCCAGTAATATAAGTTCCCACTATGCCCTACTAGGCATGCTTCCGTCGCATTGAAGCCATTTTTCCAACAGTCGAATTCATAGTATTCCGAGTGACATTTTGTGATCTACTTAATAAGAGGTAGGTTTGTTGGTGTACTATCCGGCTGGTTAAGAGCAATTGCCGATAAGTCGAGGGTTTCTAAGTTAAGGTACCGCACCAATGCCGGGTAGTTTTAAGGTAGGTATATTATACTTAATTTCCGAGCTAAAGGTCTTGCAGAAGCAGGGGTGAAGAGGCTGGGTTGAAGGTATGCGAACCTCATTTGATCACGGTGCTGGCGCCCAAGCAATGGACCTTTGTCGATTTTCCAGCATACACGGGGATTAGGTTTCGTACTAGTGGTGAGTATGCTTGTCACCCAAAACCGTTGATAGGGGAATTCTGTATCATAAGCAACGGGGGGAACCTTTAGGTATGACTGAAGAGTAATTGGTTCTCGGGGTTTAGCATGCGGTGAAAATCGGAGTGACCTAGGCAAGCGTTATGCAGTCATGAACTCCCTCTACTGCAGGAGGTTCTGAATTTTGGATGTCCGTGAAATGCTGCTCGGCATGATCATGCTATCATTTTATTGCCGGGATAGCCCTCGGGAATGTGCTTAGGCTCGGATTAGTACATTCGGGGGGGAAAGGGAAGCGGAAGAGCCGGAAGGGAGAGTTGGGTACCAGGAGGCTGCGGACGGTGGGAGTCCTTGTCATTGGACGGCAAGGAAGTACGGAAGAGGGGGAAGGGAGGTATACGCGAAAGAGAATGGATGTGGCGATGCATGGAAGGATAGGAGGACCACCTTGTTGTGATTTATATATACTCCTGTCTTTACCACCGATAGTTAGTTGAGCGCGCGAG
>Ga0307510_10002993_pt1 | contig 19441 bp, 14 predicted proteins | sample 12_EM_MG_FD_207224 | JGI IMG/M metagenome (GOLD analysis project Ga0307510, IMG submission 207224) | Populus trichocarpa ectomycorrhiza microbial communities from riparian zone in the Pacific Northwest, United States - 12_EM | ecosystem: Host-associated > Plants > Roots > Unclassified | place...
GAAAAAAAAAAAAAATACATGTGTCGTCGGAAAGGTGTAACGGTAGTCAGCCAACTGCCTCTCGACCACTTGCACAATGTCGGTCGCCGATCCAAACGAAGAGAAGCTGAGGTAGATCATCCTGGCATATCGCTCTTTCACCTCCCCTCGGAAAAGGGGAATCCGTCCGCGCGGCTAAGAGTATTAGTGAACAGATATTCAAAGTGAGTAACGAGAGGGACGCACCAAACGACACATTCTGGACAGGTACTCCCCATCCAACTCCAGCCGGTTCCTGATAGTCCCCGCCCGCGGCAAGTGAGACTGAGTTGCAACACCAAGCGCCTCTGAGATCATCGAACGAGTCAAAGCAGGGTCTGGAAAAGCATGAATGAAAAGCAGAGACGCTCAAAGATGCTCGAAGGCATCATGAAATATCGACCGCATCAAGGGGGACTGGATGGTGAGTAAAACTTTGTTAGTCCCTGGAAAAACGATGAGGTCAGTATCAGATGGCCATTCATAATTGGCCTGGCGACTCGAAGTAGCGTTGTGTGCAGAGGTGCCAGAATCGCGTGACGTGGCATCATTGCTGGCCTGGGTCGTGCTAGGGATACTCGCACTCGACCCTGTAGCACTCAGAGGTTCGTGCCATGATGGTATCTAAAAAAAATTCGTAAGTGTAGAGTTGCCGAAAAAGAAGAACATACCTCGAGGGCCATTGCGTTTGACATTCTGGAGGGGTTCCTAGGAGCATCATTAGATGGCTCGTCGAACCATTCAGCCTTGGTCTCTATGTCGCTATCGTTGCCGTCATATCCACGAACCTGGCCAGCTTCTCTGGCAACGTCAAAGCGGGTATGGGCACGGTCGTTGAGAAAAGTTGCGGAGGGGAGGCTGTCGTGGCCAGGGTAAAAAGACGACGCTGAAAATTTTCACGAACACAAGTCAGGTGACAGTACACAAACGTGATTACTAAGGTGGCAACTCAACTCCGAACCAACGACGAGTCAGTATCTTTGTCCTGCAGGCCAATATTCTCGACGACAGTAAGTTGCCCTTGCTCAGCCGGTGATCCCTGACCCATTAAATCTGGCTGAACAGGGGGACCATTTACAGGACCTTCAAGTATTGGTCAGCTCGATTCCCCACATCTGCAATACACACACCACTGTTCCGCGTTCTCTTTGCTGGGGGTGGCCCATTGTTGGTCGATGGTGCAGTAGAATTTTGGGGGTTACTGGGCTGAATGGATGCAAGGGTACGTTTCCTGCAAGCTTTGTGGTGTGTTAGAAGAGTCTAACGATATCCCAGGTGGACTTACTTTCAGGGCCGTTGCTGGTTGTAGACACGATTTTATTTTGCCTGCTGGCACTGTCGGTTCAGTAACTTTGAGCCAATGACGACCACTATGAAATGAAGAACGTTCTCACCTGGCTAAGTTGGTAGCAGCCCTGGGCTGTACACGGCGTGCGCGTGGTGGCATTGTCGAAGCAAAGTGAGTGAGTGAAAAGAGTGTGATTTATGGCACGAAAAGACAGGAATAGGGATGATGTTCATACGGAGAGGTATGTCCCCTTTTATCTTCATGTCACGGTACTGGCTGACCAAATTCGTTTGTAGGCATTTTTTCCCCCCCTCTTTCTCTGACCACCATTTTCAGTCCCCGTTCTCGTTACCTCCACCCCAACCGTGAATGCCATGTTACCCGCTCAAGTACAGTGCCCCGGTTGTGAGAAGGATTTCACCCCTCGTGGCCTCTCTCAGCATGTCGCCAGGACTCAAGATCTGCGTTGTCGCCGTGTCGTTGCGACATCTCAATCGCATCTACTATCTGCAGCCATTCCTCGTATGGCATCACCGCCGATGCTATCCTCAACCTGGACATCTCAGGTTGCGGGTGAAGACGCTCTGGGCGACGAATATGAGGAACCAATACAAAGTGAGTTCGCTGTGACACATGCTGCCTGGGCTACCGCCTTACAAATTTTTTATAGACGGTGAACTAGACTACAATGGGACCCCAGTCGGATCCCTAGACCCTGCCGACATCGCCGATGCAGATGCCTTCGAGCAGCTAGCCCCAATCCATTCTTTTTTTGCAACCCCTGATCATGATCAGCCCGCTATCGACGAGTTACCGGACATGCCAGATGTGCCGGAACAACTGGCCAATGACATGGAGGCGGGCAGCACGGAGGCGATATCCACAGTGGTCATCGACCGCTTTCCTTCTCCAAGTGCGGGTGCCCCAATACATGGCATGCCGCACGGGAATTCCGTTCACGAATCACAGCAGGGCGCAGATGGGGACTCAATCTGGTCCCCATTTATGTCTGAATGTGACTGGTTATTTGCACATTGGGCGAAAATGCGTGGATCCACATCATCAGCGGTAACGGAACTGCTAGCGATTCCAGAGGTACGGACTTTTCTCTATGTTTGATTTCGACTTGTACTAATTCGAGAACCAAGATTGTCGATAAGCTCGGACTGTCATATTGCTCCATCCAGGAACTGAATAATGTGATCGACACTGAATTACCTGGGCGGCCTCGTTTCCAGTGCAATGTGCTCAATATTGGAGGCGAACAACTTGAATTTTATTCGCAGGATGTTCTGGAATGCATCCGATCACTCTACGGTGATCCCAGTTGGGCACAGGATATGGCATTTGCCCCTGAGCGACACTACACAAGCCCCATGCGTACTTCCCGCATCTACAATGAAATGTACACAAGTGACTGGTGGTGGACAGTCCAGGTACGTTGTTCGTTTCCGTTTCCACATGGAACTATGTACTGATAAGATCAATTTTAGGAAGACTTAGAGGCGCGACGACCAGGGGGTACAATCATACCAGTGATTGTATCCTCCGACAAAACGCAGCTCACGCTCTTCAGAGACAAAATGGCATACCCGATTTATCTTACCATTGGCAACATTCCGAAGGACATCCGTCGAAAACCCTCGCGCCATGCGCAAATACTACTCGGGTATATTCCGACAACCAAATTGGATGGTATGCCAAGCAAGGCTGGTCGCCGTCGTGCGCTTGCAAACCTTTTTCACTCATGCATGCGTAATGTACTAGGCCCAATCAGTTCCGTTGGTGAAACAGGGCTCACAATGATGAGCGGGGATGGTGTCTGGCGCCGATGCCATCCCATCTTTGCCGTCTTTGTTGGAGACTATCCCGAGCAGGCACTAGTGACCTGCACATTTAATGGGCGGTGTCCTAAGTGCCTCGTTCCTCCTGGTCAGCTCGGCAAATACGAATTATTCCCATTGCGCACACAAAGGAGTGTGATCGGCAGTTATCTTTTAGCAGATCAGGACATGCGCCAATTTCATCAGACTTGCCGCGAAGCCCGACTGAAACCTATTGTCCATCCGTTCTGGGCAACATTTCCCCTTGCTGACATCTTCATTTCAATTACACCCGATATCCTTCATCAGATGCTTCAAGGTGTGATGAAGCACTTGATCAGCTGGCTAGTCGACATCTTTGGGGCTTCAACTATCGACGCGCGATGCAAGTCTATGCCACCAAATCACAAGGTCCTACTGTTTCCAAAGGGTATTACGATACTATCTCGTGTCACAGGCCTGGAGCACAAGAAGATGTGCGGCATTCTTCTGGGGCTAATTGTCGATCTCCCGGTTCCTGGTGGTCTGGATTCCTCACGCGTGGTCAAGGCAGCACGTGCGCTCTTGGACTTCCTTTTTCTGGCACAATTCCAGTGCCATACAAGCGACACCCTTTCTCAGCTAGACAACCATCTTGTGGCATTTCACAATAACAAAGCGGTCTTTGTCGATCTCAGCATCCGGCAAAACTTTCATATTCCAAAACTTCACAGCCTACTCCACTATGCCTTGTCAATTCGTCTGTTTGGTACAACTGATAATTACAATACTGAACAGTCCGAACGTCTCCATATCGACTTGGCAAAGAAAGCTTTCCGCGCCACAAATCGGAAAGACGAGTATGCTCAGATGACCACATGGTTGGAGCGACGCGAGAAGCTACAACGGCATTCTGCCTCCATTGATCGGAGGCAGAATCACTGGCAAAGCATTCGGACTCGGACCCCGATCGGACCCCCTTGTGTGCGCGCTCAGTCCATCAAAATGGCTCAATCTCCCTCACGAAAGGCTGTACCTTTTGCTGACATTTTTGGGAAGTATGGTGCCCCCCTTTTTCAGGATGCGCTGGCGGACTTTGTCGTTGCTGTCAAGAATCCTGAGCTTGGGGCGCGTGCATTGTGTGACCGTGCAAGAAATGCGCTCCTTCCCTTCCGCACAGTCCAGGTCTATCATAATATCAAATTCACGGCTAGAAACGATGCTCAAGAAATGGAGATTGTAGACGCCGTCTATGTTCGGCCGGAACAAAGGGATAGACGCGGGCGGATCATCCCTGCGCGATTCGATACAGTCCTCATTCAGGGCAGTGGACAAAGTAAGTTTTTTACTTTATTTACTCTGAGGTTTGGACCCAAGTAACCCATTTCTCAGGCTATCGGATTGGGCAGGTTCGTGTGGTGTTTGAGATACCAGATAGGGTCATTTGACAGCTGTTTGGCCCACGCGACGCACCCCCAAAACACCTTGCGTACATCGAATGGTTCACACCAATCCCAGCAACACCAGATCCCAAACACGGTATGTATAGGGTGTCTAGACTAGCAGTGAACGGTCACAGGTCTGCCAGCATCATTAGGGTCGAGACAATTATTCGCAGCGTTCATTTGATCCCACAGTTTGGACCAGTTATGCCCCAGGAATGGAACAGCTTTACTGTCCTTGAACTCTGCAATAGTTTCTATATTAATCCTTTTGCTGATGTACATAGCTACTTGACATTTACATGATAATTTTAGAGTATTTTACCTCGTGTGAAGCCTTGACAATGCATGTGACTTGGTGGCGTTGGGTGGCGTTGACAGCTCGTGGCGCATAGTGATGCCTACGTCATGACTAACAGATAGTTATTGACCTTACTTTGACTACTGCTAAACTACTCCGGCGCTATGTCTCGCTAGCGTGGGGGTGGTTTCCTGATGCGCTGATAGCTCCTGGGTTCTGTTTGGAACTGGTGCCTGTATGGTACCCTGATTGTCCAGTTCTGTGAGCACCGTTGAGCATCACTCCTCAACCTGACCTGTTTACTTATCCCTTTGGACGTTTGGAGACGTGTACACCTACAACTTCCCTGGAGACAGGAATTTTATCAAAATACTGGGAAAGAGAATTCCGTTTCCGAACTGAACAGTTTTTCATGGGACCCTGGCCAGAAAACCCTGTTTTCCTCATTATGTCCTATGGGGTTCTCCCTGACATAGCCTCTTACAGTGTACAGCGTGTTCCTGCTAGAGACACTACAAACGGCACTCAGTGGTGCGGATCTCTACTACTGGTTCGTCTCTGGATATGGAAACATCAGCCACCTCGCCTCGCCGTATGCTTCGTCTTTTGACGTCCCTATAATGGGATCCGTGGTTTCGTTGAGTGTTCAACTCTTTTTCGTTTATCGGATATGGGTGCTTGGCAAGAAGGAATCATGGTGGCTGTGTATTTCCATCTGTTTGGTGACTTTGACCCTTGTCTGAGTCCTCGGGCCATCTAACATCTCCATAGTGCTCTGTTGTCGACGCAGCAGCGGCCTTCATTGGTGGCGTCTATGTGAGCCTCCTCCGCTTTACCGAACAGGAAGCATGGCTAACATGTAGCAGGCGCATGTCCACGGGAAACTTGCCAACGGGAGAACGCTGGAAGTCCTCGCATTGGTAAGGCCATCAAGTAGACAGAGATACATACTTCTATAACGAAATGGCTGTCTCTCAGACCTGGCTCATCGGAAATACGGCCTCTGATGTGCTCATTGCAGCCGCAATGCTTTATCACGTCGTAAATTATTTCGTCTCGGGTAAATTATGAACCATTTTGTGCTCATCGTCTTACTTCGATCCTACAGCTAGCATTGCGGAGGGCTAGGGATGGTATCTTGAGCGACCACGCACTAGTACGCATAGTGAGGTTGACTGTCGAGACCAACATACTGACGAGTACGTACCTCCCGGGTCCTTAACACCCTAATGCGCCTACTCTCTTATCACATTCACTCAGCCACTATCAGTATCATATCATTGTTGATGGTGCTCCGGTACCCAGTGAGTGATTCCGGACGGCACTTACTTACGCCGCCCTGCCGAATTGACATGTTGATTCCGAAAACAGGACAAGGACTATTTCGTGTGCCCGTATGCACCCAAAGTTCATTCTCCATCCAAAGAAGCCCGTCATCTGATTATCAGGTTTTGTTTGTTCTCATTGATTCCGCTATGTGTACGTTTACAGCACATCCATACTCGGGAAGCTGTAAGTGCTAATCAGCGTCTTATCTCCGTCGTCCGTCGAATACTCACGCTGTATACATAATTGCTGATAAACACCCGTCCTTGACAGATATTCCAATACCCTCCTCGTGTCTCTCAACAATCGCATCTCGATCCGTGATGCGTCTGTCGCGTGCGGAGGCGTTGTTCGGTCTCCTGCGGGTTCGTTCCCCAGAACCGATCGCTCGGAAACCACGACCGATATTGTGCTCATGGAAATGGAAAAGTCTTCAAATGATCCCAAGGTACGATCGCTAGGAGAGGTCGGAGCACAGGGTCGGAACATCAGTGAGTTGCGCGTTTTCGTTCTTCACGTTTCTCTCACGTTTATTTTTAGTCCCGGGGGAACTGTAACAGACATCACATGAATTCGAGTCAAACGAGCCGAACTTGGTTTTGACACTGTGGAGCGGAAAATGATGGTTTTATTTGTAGCTTGTACATCGACTTGCGACAAATGTATGCATTGATTTTGTTTATCGGGTATCAATATTCCACGGCTAGAGCACGCTAGGGTCTTGTTCCCTCCTTTTTGTAACACCTCTCACTATGGTTCATAGCCATTGTTCTCGTCACCATCCTGCTCGTACTGCGTCGGCTTCGTCAGCTCCAGCACAGCACAGACAGGAGTCCGGAAATGCACAAGGTGCACGACTCCCTAGCGCCATGTCGGCCAGCGACTATCACCGCATGTCAATTTGGATATATGGACGCTCCGACTTGCGTGTCACCCCTGTGTGCTATCATATTTGGAGAAGTAGTCGCTGTGACGATTGATTCGGCACCAGCAGTGGGTGTGACTCAGAGGAGGCTGCTGAGGAGAAACGTGGACATGTGCCATATCCTGATGTTCGAGCTTAAGCACATAGAAACAATAGTTTTAAACAAGCGGACAGGGCAGATAGGCAGAAAAAGATGGGACGGATAAGTAGAATTATTTTTTTTAATGTGCGCCTCGGGGTACCAAACCCCACGTATCACAACAACAGCAAATACGTAAACTACTGTGTCGGTGGGTAGATAGATGGGCGGATAGATAGATATTGCATGGTGTTTGACAAAGCACGTCGGTACGTCGTAACCATCCGCCACATCAAACGTGGCAATTGCAGCGGCGTTGTGTCCCAAGAGGGCGGAGAGCGCATATATGGCGTTGGAATGAAGCTGTCGGGACGATTTGACAAAAGGGGAGGTAGGATAGGTGGTGGGGAAGGTGTTGATGGCGAAGGTTCACGATTTCGTCTACGGAGAAGGCGCGAGTATATTAGGTAGAAGATCCGCGCCGTAGCAGCCTTTTAGCCTCAACGGGTGTGAGGAAGGATAGGAAGAGAAGCAAGAGAACCCCCCCGCTGCTCTGACGACGGTATTGTTTTGCATGGCTGTGCCGATGATCCACAAAGTCTGGACTTTATGTTGTCCGAGAGAGGGGAGCAGGCCTACAGCACCTCCCACATGCTGAGACTTTCGAGATGAGTCATCTGAGCAAACGATGAGAATTTTTTGTCAATGTCCGAGGCAATCAAATCAGACAACCGGACGACGAACAATGTGTCGCAAATGGCGCGCGCGAGCGGATCGATGAGATATAGACATTTGGACAGTACCCTACATTCTTTGGTTTGACGGACATTTACTAGCACATTCGTTTAGACCGGCACCCCAAAACCTTATTGCAGTCCTTCATATAGTTGGTAGTTGACCTTTGTAGCCCTCAGTTCCCGTGCTTACCCACGCGTCTGAGGCCCAACGCGTGCCCCGAACTCACACTTTAGCATTCTTTATTTACGACACAATGCGTGCGTTACCATTCGTATAATTGATATTCTCGACGAGCTGGTACGGTAGATTAGGAAAGATATTCAGACAGTACCCGCGCGGGAAACCTAGGGTATTGCATCAGCAGATGCGCAGGACTGAAAACGAGCGGAAGCCGCCGGAGGAAATAAACCTTACCATGTCGACTCCATCCATTCAGTGACGTCAGCTACGGTTCCTCGCCGAGGCACATCCCGCGCTTTTGCAAGAACCTCTGTTCTGAGTCGGGCTTGCCCAGCATCGCATCGATGATTGACTCGGAGGTCCGTCCCAGGTTCGATTACCCGTGTGATCATCCATGCGTCGGACACAGGAAGAGGCTGGAATGGTGTTATGTGGGAAGCGCCACTGAAGCGCCGCGCTAGGACATTCACTTCCAGACACAGCCACAGGCTACCGTTAATACCAACGTCTCATTAGAACTGCACCGCTTTCATCTGAACGGATATTCCGAATTGACTTGTGGTATGTTTGTTTGGGGTAATCATCTTTTGGGACGGGTAGGGGCAGGAATAGCTTTGTCTGTGCAAGGATTTCAAAAGACTTCTAATGAGAGCCAATGGCATTCAATTGATACAGTATGAAACCACCTCACTTGTCCGTCCCCCGTACGTCACGGTGCTTGTGTCAATCGACACTGTCGACGGGGGATTTCAACAGGACGCGTGTACCATCACGTGATTAAAGGGGTCAATGACCGCCAGGTATTTGTCCTGGTGACTCATGCGACCATGGAAGTGTTGGCCATAACTCGACGTGCAAGTTGAAGTTGGTTCAGATGGGTGTGGGTCGGCGTTGTCGGTATCCTTTTGATGTATTACGATAATGAGATTAAGAGATTAAGATTCATGTGCAACTCGTGCGCAACTCTTTCCTTGCACGGTCAAGCTCAAGGTTGACCACATTTCGATAGACGCTCTCCCACTCAGAAGCACCTCCACCAACAATGTCCCATCCAACATCCTCATCTACTTCTCCCAACTTCGATTCCATCTTCAATTCCGCTCTCGATGCTTACAAAATCCGCACCAAGCAAGACCTCACCGCCCATCCCTTACTTCCATCACTTCAAGCATGCAACTCTCCACATGCCGTCCTCGCCATCTTTCGAGAACAATTTCCCACCTTCACACAATCCAACAATCCTGATAACGGGCTTACAACGTGGCTCGTCTCAACTGTGAATGTCATCTACGCGTTCTCTGCCACCGTTGGGACGGGCGTCAGCCTCGTGCGTGTCAATACACCGCCCTGCCGAGAAGTTCTCCTCTAAGTCTTGTATCGCAGGTATTTCCGCCAGCACAAGTCATATTCGCAGGTGTTGGGGTTCTCCTCTCGGTCTGTGTCCGTCTTAATTCCCTGGCCATCGCCACATTTTGACACCCAGTCCTGCAGGCGGCCAAAGATGTCGGTGCTGGCCAACAAGTGCTCATCGATGTCTTCACCCGGGTCCAGTACTACTTTAAACGACTGGAAATATATACGAATGTCCCTGCGACTGATGCAATGAAGAACATGATGATGGATATCATGGTTGAAGTGATCTCATTCCTTGCCATCGCGACGAAGGAAGTCAAACGAGGGCGAGCAAGTCAGTTGATTTCGGGATTAATCAAGATCTCCGATTGACGTATTTACAGAAAAATATTTGAGGAAGCTGATTGGAAATACAGATGTCGAAGATGCGCTTCGGCGGTTGGACAGGCTGACTCTGGAAGAGGCACATATGGCGTCTCTGGAACTCTTGAGGGTTTCTCACAACGTCGAGGGCAGAGTGATTTATATTGGCGAGGGCGTACAAGGTGTCGGGGACAAGGTGCAAGAGGTCGGTGACGCCGTGCAAAACGTTCAACAGTTGGTTCAAGATCTTGACGACAAAGTAGACAAAGTAAACCGTGAGTCATCTCCAAAACCCAATTGCCCTGGCTCTCCGAATCTACAAATTTTCTCAGGGAGCGACCTCCGAGAACGCCTTCGAATTTGGCTCACTCCTCCAAACCCATCCGTTAATCATAACATTGCATGCAACACTCGACATCAGGGATCAGCTCAATGGTTCTTTCGTGGCTCCATTTTTAGTCAATGGAAGTCCACTGGTCCACTCTTGTGGGTACATGGAAAACGTGTGTCTGTCAGGCTCTTATTCCTTGTGCCGTAAGTTTTGACCATCTCTGGTCTAATAGCGGGCTCGGGAAAGAGCATACTTTGGTTCGTCCTCCGCTGTCACTTCTCGCTTTCATGAACTTACATGGTCATCCAGCGCCGCAATCATTCAAGATATCATGAAGTTGCGCGACTCCGGAAATGCCTCCATTGCATATTTCTATTTCGACTTCAGAGACACCGATAAGCAAAGACTTCGCAACATGCTCCCTTCTCTCCTCATTCAACTTTCTGCTCGCTCTGATTCTCGTTGCGATACACTTTCCCACCTCTATTCAGACCATGACAGTGGTGTTCAGAAGCCTAGTGACCGCGCTATGACAGAATGTCTTAAAGAAATGCTCTCTCTCCCGTCGCAAGGTCATACTTACATCATTCTAGACGCACTCGACGAGTGCCCCAACAACTCTGGCATTCCATCTCCCCGGAAGGAGGTCCTTCAACTTGTCGATGAACTGGTTCGTCTCCACCTTTCGAATCTGCACATATGCGTTACAAGTCGCCCGGAGATCGATATCCATGCGATCCTTCAACACCTGACTCCTCACCCTGTTTCACTTCATGATGAAAGCGGACAAAAACAGGATATCATCGACTATGTCACCTCTGTTGTTCACTCGGACGACACGATGCGGAAATGGCGAGACGAGGACAAGGAACTTGTCATCAAGACGCTATCAGAGAAAGCTGACGGAATGTAAGTCCATCGTCTTACACTCGTGATACATTCTTATAGCACCACACAGGTTCCGGTGGGTGTTTTGCCAACTGGAAATCCTATCCCAGTCCTTCCCATCGAGTGTGCGCGGCATCCTCAAGGAATTACCCGAGAGTCTGGATCAGACGTACGAGCGGGTACTGAGGGAGATCAGGAAGGCAAACCAAGGACATGCTTATCGACTCCTGCAATGTCTCGTGGTCGCTGTTCGCCCGCTTCGCGTTGACGAGCTGGCAGAAATTCTTGCAGTCGACTTTGAGGTTGAAGGGACACCAATGCTGAATCCAGGTTGGCGATGGTCTGACCATCAGGAAGCGGTGCTATCGGCATGTTCGAGTTTGGTCACGATTGTCAAGGATGGTGATTTGCGGATCGTTCAATTTTCGCACTTCTCGGTCAAAGAATATTTGACATCGAACCGTCTTGCGGAGTCCAGCAAGGATGTCTCGCGCTATCATATTCAACTAGCAGCTGCACATACTATTCTTGCTCAAGCATGCCTTGGTGTTCTCCTTCGATTGGACGACGTTGATCAGAACAGTATCAAGAACTTCCCGCTGGCTCAATATGCTGCGCAGTACTGGGTTAAGCATGCGCAATTTGAGAATGTGTCATCGCGGATCGAAGATGGGATGGAATGTCTGTTTGACGTGGAAAAGCCGTACTTTACCACATGGCTCTGGATCTACAACGAAGATGAACATAGTCTATATGGATCACGTCGTCCCCCCAGCATGCACCCCTCCAAACCCGAAGCAGTCCCATTATACCATGCTGCATTCCACGGATTCCGTGACTTGGTCGAGCGTCTCCTTGCCACGCATCCACATGATGCAAATGCCAAGGGGGGCAGTTATGTGACCCCATTGGTTGCAGCAGCAGAAGGTCAACACTTGGAAACGTTTTCACTATTAATCGACCATTTTCCAGATGTGGGCCTCCGAGGTGGATGGGATGATACCGCACTGCATTTGGCAGCATGGAGGGGATATCTTGAGGTTGGGCGATGGCTACTTAGCCGCGGTGCCGATTTGAATGCCCGGAACACCTTCGGCCAGACTCCCTTATACATGGCGGCGATGTGGGGACAGACCGAATTTGCTCGGATGTTACTCGACCACGAAGCACAGATTAATGCTCAGTCAAATAAGGGAGAGACGCCGCTGCACCGTGCATCCCTGGAGGGACATGTAGAAACTGTGAAATTCTTGCTTGACAAAGGCGCGGACGTTGATGCGCGTGACAAGGACGGCAGGACCCCTTCCGAGTTGGCATCGCTCGATAACCGAAGGGACGTCGTACAACTACTGTCAGAGTATCTTACCAAGTCCGTAGTGGATTAGTGACTGCAGTGGCACTACTGTGTACAGATGTGCTGACCCGTCGTTGTATATTGGAACAGGATACTGTAACGCCGGGATATGCGGTGGGCTCGGAAACGAGCGCTGTCCGGCCTGGGTCCCACCATACTGAGAGTGAACCGCCCTTCGCGTCGTGTGTGACCGTTTCGTGTGTGACCTGACTCAACGCATGTGAGGACGTTACCACGCCACCACCTCAACTGTCAACCATCGATGCCATCGATGTCCCCGCCTCACCTTCCTTGCACCCCGCCTTCGTTGTCCCCCGTTCCTTGTCCATCTCATCCCTTCTCCTTGCCTGCCGCCTCTCAAGTCCCCGCTCGCCTCACCTCAAGCCGCTGCCGACGTCAACACACCGTCTTGTTCGTTGGCGGACGCCACAAGAGCGCGCCACTTCGACTAGTGCTATGCACGTCGAGCCCGACATCACCTCTTCGGCCCTCGCTCGGGTCCGCGCCTTGTTGGATTCGGGCCTATCTGGTTTTGGATATATTCGTTCCGTCTTCGTATGTCTCTTTATTCCCCTCCTTGTCCTAGATTCTCCGTTTGTCTCGCTAGCTCCTACTCAACGCCTTTTGCCATCGGACACCGACCCCTGCCACTCCCTTTCGACTCTGCGCCCGCTGTCGCGCATCGAGATACCATACATTTTCGCATCTCCTTTGATCACCGGACTTCCCCTTTTGCATACAACGCCGCGCGGTCTGTCGCCGGCAGCATTGGACTTCAATTCTTTTTCTTTCTTTTTCCCCACTCACTCCTTCTCTGTGTAGCATATACTGTCACCCTTTGTCTCGGACTTGCCGTATAAATACCCCAGCCCAGCCCCGGCGAAAGCCAGGCAACTGCGGCCCACTCTCTCTCCCTCTTCTGTCCGCGTCCGATTTCCGTGCGTTTTCACGACCTCTATCTGACCTCCCGTGACGTTCCGATATCCGACTCGTACGTCCCCACCCTCTTCCGTAATCCTTGACCGTTTCAGACATTGCGCCGTGTTATCGCGCCGATTCATACCCGACCACAAACGCACGACTTCACCTTGCGTTTCGTTTCAACTCGAGCTCCGGCTTGCGTTCTTGGCCATCTCGGGAGCGCGGTTTGTATTCCTCTTATCTCCGAACTCTCACGCGGACTTTCTGTCTGCGATATAATACGTGTTACTTTATATGATTATACGCTTGATTATACATAGAGAAATTGCCCATGGGTTACTGCTCCAATGTGTAATCATATATGTTCTTGGGTGGTCGACGTTTGTCGTCGTAGGGCCAACATGATGCGTGTGTCATCACGTGATTAAAGGAGGGTTAACGGCAACGGCCGTGGGAGTTGTTTTCGTGGTGGGTCCGGGTCATGCATGCAACGTGTTGGCCCAAATATAATTATCAGCGTATAAGTGGAAATTGGTTCAGATGTATATGCACACTGTGTGCAAATTAGACTTTTCCACTGAAGAAAAGTTAACGAAAAGTTTAATGAAAAGTTAAGAATTTTCTTGCCCAGAAAAGTCTAAAAAAAAGTTTAAATAAATCTAAACCCCCATTAGAAGTAGTTAAACTTTTTTTTTTTTCAGACTTTTCTGGGCAAGAAAATTCTTAGAATTATTTAACTTTTAATTAAACTTTTCCTTAACTTTTCTTCAGTCACTGTCAACATGTCTTGGTTTTTTCACCTAATAAACTGTAACATAAACTCATAATTTTTTCATAATTTATATCTTGAAATTCTTCTGCATAAACTTTATGTTTATTCTAATTTTTTGTTTGTGACAAGAACTGTGAAAATACTTTAAGTTTGACCACACTGAAAAAGACAATAAGGTTTTCTGTCGTGAGCGGTACTCGTGCCCCCCAGTCTCAGCTACAAACCCGTAACTTCAGCATCACGTGACCATGGGAACATATCACATGACCCTACACATGACTCATCATGTGACCCCTTCGCCACTTGTATATCACGTGACTTATCAGCACGTGACCCTGGGAACCTACAACCTCATGACCCTGGGAAGATAACACATGACCTATCAAGGAACTGGTCATTAACAACGTCACCTGACAAGACGTGCTTTGGACACGCATCTAACCCGTTGATCAACACATGGCAGATCGTGGGAACGATCAACAAGACGCGTCCACTAAACAATCAACGAACACGCAACACAACTCAATCAACAAAGACACAACTCATTAGGGCTAGACCCTAATCGAGATGTATAATGTAATCTGCAGTTGCTGTGCATTGACTACGCAGTCCCCCGTTACCTGTAATTGTACCTACCCTAAACTGCGCACAGACCACCCTGTATTAGTATATAAGACCTACGAATTTAGGTGAACAGTCCTTAGACTGTTCTCTTGTCAATCCCCACACTGGAGCCTTTCAAAGCTCCCTCATCGTCAGCAGCTTGCCCTTCAGTCTACTCTGTCCCGCCTCTTCTCGCCTTTTGCCTCTTCCTCCTCAACATCTCCTTGCTGCTCCTTTGGATCAGTCACCTTCAACTCTGCGCCATCGTTGAGTCTTGCTACCCATAAAGTAGTGAGTTCCCAACATTTTCTGAGCATTGTTTCTTCACAAAAACCATGCATAGATTTAAAGTCTATGCATACATTATCACAAAGTGACAAGCTGCATGAAAAAAGTTAAAGTCTATTGTTGTCACACTTGTCACACAGTTTTTTCATGATCAAAATTGCCACTTCACCCTGATAAGACTTAAGCACATGCACAGGATTGATAAAATAATTCCCATTTACAAATTGAAAGACATAAATCTAATCTAATCTACATCAGATTGTCCATTGTTGTCATTCTTTGTCTGTCTGTTGTCATCCATCATTGTCCGTCATCATCAATCGTTGTCCATAGTTGTCCATCATCATCAGTTGGTTGTTGGTCAGTTAGTGTTGCCTTGTCAGTCAGTCATTGTTGCCTTGTCAGCTGGTCATCATCTCTTCATCAGTCAGTTGTTGTCACCTTGTCAGTGGTCATTGTCTTCTTGTCAGTTGTTGTCAGCTCATCAGCCAGTCATCGTCTCATCAGTCTGTCATTGTTGTCTTGTTGGTCTGTCATTGTTGTCTCCTCAGTCTGTCATTGTTGTCTTGTTGGTCTGTCATTGTTGTCTCCTCAGTCTGTCATTGTTGTCTTGTTGGTCTGTCATTGTTGTCTCCTCAGTCTGTCATTGTTGTCTTGTTGGTCTGTCATCATCATCTTGTTGGTCTGTTGTTGTTGTCTCATCAGTCTGTCATCGTTGTCTCATTGGTCTGTCATCGTTGTCTTGTCGGTCAGTCATTGCCTTCTCATCAGTCAGTCATCATTTCTTTGTTGCCTTGTCAGTTGGTCGTTGCCTCCTTGTCAGTTGGTCATCGCCTCCTCATCAGTTGGTTGTCATCTTGTTGTCAGTCAGTCATTGTCAGCTCATTGGTGGTTGTTGTCTCCTTGTTGGTTGTTGTTGGCTCATCAGTCTATTGTTGGTCAGTGGTCAGCTGTTGTCAGTCAGTTGTCATCTCATCATCAGTCAGTCATCATCACCTTGTCAGTCAGTCGTCATTGGTCAGTTGTTGGTCAGTTGTCAGCCATTGTCATCCTTTGACAGTCTGTCTTTATCCATCATCAGTCAGTCATTGTTCATTGTCATCCATCGTTGGCTGTTGTCATCCTTCATCAGTCTGTCATTGGTCAGTGGTCAGCAGTCGTCGTCCTTTGTTGGTCTGTTGTCATCTGTCGTCAGTCAGTCATCATCCATTATCAGTCAGTTGTCATCCATTGTCGGCCAGTTGTCGTCCATTGTTAGTCAGTTGTCATCCATTGTCATCTATCGTCAGTCAGTCGTTGTCTGTTGTCCGTTGTTGTCAGTTGTAGTCAGTTGTCATCAGTGGTCAATTGTGGTCATCATCCATCATCATCGCCATCTCTTGTGGTCATCAGTTGTGGTTGTTTGTTGTTGTCCATCACCGCGTCGGTCATCAGTCATTGTTGGTGGTCAGTCGTGGTTGGTCATGATTGTGGTCGCTGCCAATGGGGTGTCAGATGTTCAAACAAATGGCATGCAATGCAGTCCAGGGTACATACCAGAACGGGGCTCATTGGCACATGCATGAGATGACACCTACTTGCTGCTCCAAGTAGATTTCTTCTTCATTATATGCTCCAGCTTGGGAGTCCTTGACCTATCCTGCTTGTAGATCATGAAGATGCCCTGAGAACTTGAAACCAAAGATGCAGAGGATGTGGATGATGCCAAGTCAGACATGACCATCTGCAGTGGTGGATACTGTGGCATTGGTGTGCCATGTGGGCTCAAGGACTGTGAACCTGGAAGCAATTGTGGCTTCTGGGGATGGTGATAGTGGTAATGTGTCAAGGGCACTCCTTGGGGGTACTGTGAGGGCTGCACTGGTGTGGGTATCTGGGCCTTGGTATGGTCCATGAACGCATAGTAGTTGCTAGGGTTTAACTTGACAGGTGACAAAGACATATCAAGTGAGGATGAGAGGTATGCAGGAGTGGAAATGGCAAGTGGTGGGTGTGGTTATGTGCAAGCCAAGGAGTGAAAGCTGGTGATTGCTGGGTGGGTTGAAGGTTTAGATGGGACCCTTATATAGTGTTTTGTACAGGCTGTTTCCCAAAATAACAGTTTGGCGCATTTGCAGGAGTGGAACGGTTGGAAGGCAACCCATGCGCTCATTTAGCTGGGTGCCAGGTCAGACAAATCATAACCGGCAAGCAAGATCATCACATGTGACCTGGTTTTTTTCATCTTCCCATCTGAAGGTCCCCACAGAGAACCTGCAGGGTGGTTATGGTTGTTGGTCATCTGCTATGGTTGTTTGTTGTTGGTTGTCAGTTGTTGTTGTTGACCAATCATCAACTGTCATCACCGTCACCAGTTGTGGTTGTGGTTGTGGTCTAGAGAAAGTATCATGAGTGTCGGGAACTCACTACTTTATGGGTAGCAAGACTCAACGATGGCGCGGAGTTGAAGGTGACTGATCCAAAGGAGCAGCAAAGAGACGTTGAGGAGAAAGAGGCAAAAGGCAAGGAGAGGCGGGACAGAGTAGACTGTAGGGGACGATGGGCGAGCTGCTGATGATGAGGGAGCTTTGAAGGGCTCCAGTGTGGGGGATTGACAAGAGAACAGTCTAAGGACTGTTCACCTAAATTCGTAGGTCTTATATACTAATACAGGGTGGTCTGTGCGCAGTTTAGGGTAGGTAAGTTTACAGGTAATGGGGGACTGCGCAGTCAATGCGCAGCAACTGCGGATTATATAATACATCTCGATTAGGGTCTAGCCCTAAAGAGTCGCGTCTTCGTTGATCGAGTCGCGTCGCGTGTTCGTTGATTGTTTAGTGGACGCGTCTTGTTGATCGTTCCCACGATCTGCCACATGTTGATCAACGGGTTAGACGCGCGTCCAAAGCGCGTCCTGTCAGGTGACCTTGTTGATGACCAGTTCCTTGATAGGTCATGTGTTATCTTCCCAGGGTCACGGGGTCGTAGGTTCCCAGGGTCACATGCTGATAAGTCACGTGATGTACGAGTGGCGAAGGGGTCACGTGATGAGTCACATGTAGGGTCATGTGATATGTTCCCACGGTCATGTGGTCTTGGAGTTACGGGTTTGTAGCTGAGACTGGGGGGCGCGAGTACCGCTCGCGACAGTATCCCCTCTTTAGGATCTCCTTGCGCCTGCAAGGCTCGTATGCGTATCCCCTCTTTAGGGCGATTACGGGCGTGGAATTCGGCGACTAGTTCTTTGGCGTGTGTTAGTTCTCCAGCTGGGATCCATGAGTTGTCTGCGTCTGTGTAGCCTTTCCAGTGGACGAAGTACTGTGTGCTCTTGCGATTTCTTGTGGGACGTGCTGCTAGGACTTTGTCGATTTCGTAATGTCCTTCTTCTCCTCCAACGATTTCTGGAGGGGGTCGCTCGAAATTGGGTCCATGTGCTTGTGTTTCGTGGTAGGGTTTCAACAATGAGTTGTGGAATACAGGGTGAACCCTCATGGTCTCGGGTAATTGCAGTTTGCAATTCGTAGGTGAAGCCCATATGACCTTGAAAGGTCCATATCATCGTGGAGCGAGTTTCGCTTTGGGGTGTGTCGTTTGTAAGTTGGTGGCTTCCAAGAGTACTAGGTCATCTTTGTGGAATGTGTAGGATAGTTCTTCGGGTCCTCCACTTCGCATTTCTTTAGCCGCGATCATGAGTGCTGCAGTGACTTCTTTGCGTATTTGCTCTAGGTATTGGATGCGGTCATCCATGCTTTGTAGTCTGGTCTGTAGTTGCAAGGGTGGTTTAAAGGTTGGCTGAAAGCCATACCAGACTTCAAAGGGTGATCTATGGGTGCTGCGGTGCGGTTGTGCGTTGTGTGCAAATTCGATAATAGGGAGGAGTGTGGTCCAATTGTCTTGTTGGAAGTTTCCACAGATACGAAGGTATTGCTCTATAACTTGGTTAACTCGTTCTGACTCGCCGTCAGTTTGAGGGTGAAACGCGGTGGACAATTTCTGCTTGATTCCGAGCTTTCTCCATAGTTCTTGTGTTACTTGTGCAGCAAATTGTGGTCCTCGATCAGAGATGATCGCCTTGGGGATGCCTGTTCTTTTCCAGACGTTGTCTACTAGTAGTTGGCTCGTTTGCTCAGCCGTGATGGTTTTATGACAGGGGGATAGAATGATGGCTTTGCTGTGACGGTCGACGACCGTGAGGATGCTGTCATATCCTTGTGATACTGGGAGGTCTACGATGAAATCCATGGTGATTGTTTCCCATATCCCTTCAGGGATCTCGTTGGGCTTGATTGGTACTTTGGTTGGTGGCCGTATCTTTGTAGTTTGGCATGTGGCGCATCCTTGTATGTAGGCTTTGACAAATTCAGTAATGCCTGGCCACCAATATTCGCGTGAGATTAGTTCGATGGTTTTCCATTGTCCTGGGTGTCCCATTAGGTTGTCATGAAATTGCTGGGTGACTCTTCGTTTGAGTTCTTCATTCTTTGTCTTTG
>Ga0307510_10002994_pt1 | contig 19441 bp, 20 predicted proteins | sample 12_EM_MG_FD_207224 | JGI IMG/M metagenome (GOLD analysis project Ga0307510, IMG submission 207224) | Populus trichocarpa ectomycorrhiza microbial communities from riparian zone in the Pacific Northwest, United States - 12_EM | ecosystem: Host-associated > Plants > Roots > Unclassified | place...
TGGGGGGGGGGGGGGCCTGCGCCCCCCGGGGGCCCCCGCGCGGGGGGGGTGGGGGGGGGCCCCGCCCCCCCCCCCCCCCCCCACGACCGAGCGGTCGGCGATATCGAGCCCATCGGCGACGGCTTCCCGTCGTCGGCAGCGCGGCTGGCGCCGTGCCCTGGTACTCGGCACCGTGGCCCTCGCTGTGCTCGCGTCGGTGTTCTCCGCCTACGCCGACCCGAGTCCCACCCCTGGCCCGGCACCGACCGCGACCGCGTCCACATCGCCGTCACCCCAACCGTCAGGCTCGGCGTCCTCGTGTACGGGATCCGACTGCATCCCTCAGCCAGGCGCATCGGCCAACCCGGGGCCAACAGCCGGGACTTTGCCACCTGCCCAGGTTCCTAGTAGCGGCACCGGTGGCGTGTCCGGGTGGATCGCCAAAGGCATCAGCAGCGCGATCACGGGCTTCTTCAAGTCGGTCATCAAGTTCGCGCTCAATCCGCTGCTGGACCTCATCAGCGACACGTTGCTGACCACGCCGAATCCGACGTCGCTTCCGCGCGTCGGCGAACTGTGGACGAACTCGTGGCAGATCGCCCTCGCGTGCTATTCGCTGCTGGTCGCCATCGCCGGGATCGTGGTGATGGGCCACGAGAGTGTGCAGACCCGCTATTCGATCAGGGAGGTCGCGCCGCGGATCCCCCTGGGATTCCTCGCCGCCGCCCTGTCACTGTTCTTCGCGGGCAAGGCCGTTGACCTGGCCAACGCTCTCTCCCACGCGGCCATGAGCGGCGGCGTCGACCAGGACACCGCCGGGCCCGCCCTGCGTGACTTCGTGTTGAGCAGCTTCAGCGCCTATGACGGCAACTTGTTCGGCGTCTTGATGTGGTTCGTGGTCGTCGGGGTACTGGTGGCCCTGCTGCTGACCTTCGTGGTCCGGGTGGCCATGACGATGATGCTGGTCGTCGGGGCTCCCCTGGCGCTGGTCTGTCACGCTCTGCCGCAGACGGACCCCATCGCCCGCTGGTGGTGGAAGGCCTTCGGCGGAGTGCTGGCCGTCCAGGTCGCCCAGTCCGTGGCCCTGATCACCGCGGTGCGCGTGTTCTTGACCCCCGGCGGATTCGGTCCCAACGGGTTGTTCGGGGTCAACAACGACGGGCTGGTCAACGTGCTCATCACGCTGGCGCTGCTGTACATCGTCTTCAAGATCCCGTTCTGGGTGCTCGGCTCCCTCCGCTTCGGCCACGGTCGATCGTTCGTCGGCAGCGTGGTCCGCGCCTACGTGATGTACAGGACCTTCGGGCTGCTGCGCGGCGCGAATAGGACGGGCGCCGCTCCTCACGGTGGAGCGCGTCGACCACCTCCCCCTGCAAGACCCGGCGGAACCATGCCTCCTCCTCCGCCTGCCGGCGGCCCCGGCCGCCAGGGTGGCGGCGGGAACCCCCCAACTCCGACCTCAGGTCGGCCGCCTGGCGGCCGACGGCCACCGGGGGCGCCGCTGTTCCAACAACCGACTCCCCCGACCCCCGCGCCGACCCAGCCGACCGGTCCGGCCCCCGGACCACCTCCGATGCCGCATTTCCAGACTCCCGGTGCGCCCCCAACCAACGCCGCCCCCTCAACGCCTGCGACTCGGCCAGCCCGCCCACCCGGCCCACCGATATTCCAACCTCCCGGCGGCGCCCGCCCCACCCTGCCGACTACTCCCACGAACCGCCGACCCCCGGTGCCCGCCCGGCCGTCTTTCCAGCAACCCACTCCACGGCTCCCTGCCTCGCCTCAGCGCACCACCCGGCCGCCCGCACCCGCGACGTTCCGAACACCCGTACCCGAGCCGCCAGTTGCCCCGACGCGACGCCCGCACCCCAGCGCACCGCCCCCGGCCATCTTCACCTCCCCAGGACCCACCACGTCTGGGCGCACTCCGCCCCCATCGCCCCGCCGCACCGACGACAACCGCCGAGGAGGTGACCCCTCATGACCCAGCCCGTGCGCATCCCCGCCGATGTCGACCGCGAGGACACCGTCCTGGCCAACCTGACCGCGCGTCAACTGTTGATCCTGGCCGTCACCGGCATCGTGCTGTACGGGACTTGGTCCTTCACGCACACCTTCGTGCCGCTGCCGGTGTTCCTGATCCCGGTCGTACCCATCGGAGCCGCCGCCGCATTCCTGGCCCTGGGCAAGCGCGACGGGATGTCCCTGGACCGGCTGCTGCTCGCCGCCCTGCGTCAGCGCATGACGCCCCGCTATCAGGTCGCCGCCCCGGAAGGCATCCACCCGGCACCGGCCTGGCTCGCCCAGCGGGCTACTGGAACTGGGCAGCCCACCGACGGCATCGCCCCGTCTGCCGTACGACTCCCCGCCGAGGGTGTGAGCGAGACCGGCGTGATCGACCTCGGCGCCGACGGGGTCGCAGCAGTAGCGGTGTGCAGCACCGTCAACTTCGCCCTGCGCACGCCCACCGAGCAGCACTCCCTGGTGGCCGCGTTCGGCCGCTACCTGCACTCCCTCACCGCTCCCGTCCAGGTCCTCATCCGCGCCGAGCGCCTGGACCTGTCCGCCCAGATCGGCGAATTGCGCGGGTACGCCCCTTCGCTGCCGCATCCGGCGTTGGAGACCGCCGCCCGCGAGCACGCCGACTACCTCGTTCAACTCGGCCAGAGCGCCGACCTGTTGCGGCGCCAAGTCCTGCTTGTCCTGCGCGAACCGCTCGGTCCGAGCCTGCCCACCGATGTACTCGGCGGCAGCTCACCGCTGACTGTGTTGACCCGGCGCAGGCAGAACCGATCCGACGTTGATGATCACGCCCTGCGGCGCGCCGCCGAAGCACGTCTGGTGCGCCGGCTCGGCGAGGCGGTCGAACTCCTGGGCCCCATCGGGATCGTGGTCACGCCACTGGACGCGGGCCAGGCCACCTCCGTGCTGGCCGTGGCGTGCAACCCCGACAGCCTGCTGCCGCCGTCCTCCGGGCTCGCCGGCGCCGACGACGTCATCACCACCGCGGCCAGGGAGGGCTGGTCCGACACCAACGACCCGGCTTCGTACGGGATATCCGAAGGGAGGGACGGGCAGTGAGGCGCCCGCGCGCAGCGCATTGGGCATCCGCCGCGTCGGCCCCCGATCGCGCCGGGGCGTTCAGCCCGGACGCCTTGGCCGTCGGCCCCCGCCATCTCCAGGTCGGAGCGGAGTGGGTGGCCTCGTTCGCGGTCACCGGCTACCCCCGTGAGGTGCACCCGGGCTGGCTCCAGCCGCTGTTGACCTACCCGGGCCGGGTGGACGTCAGTTTGCACATCGACCCGATCGACCCGGTCACCGCCGCGAACCGGCTCAAGCGACAGCTCGCCAAGCTCGAATCGGGCCGCCGCTACACCCAGGACCACGGCCGACTCATGGACCCGCAGATCGAGGCCGCCACCGAGGACGCCTACGACCTGTCCGCCCGTGTCGCCCGCGGCGAAGGCAAGCTCTACCGACTCGGCCTGTACCTCACCGTCCACGCCGTCAGCCACGACGACCTGGCACGCGAGGTCGCGGCCGTACGGGCACTGGCCGCCAGCCTGTTGCTGGACGCCAAGCCCACCACCTACCGCAGTCTCCAGGGCTGGGTTACCTGCCTGCCGATGGGACTGGACCTGGTACGGATGCGCCGTACCTTCGACACCGCCGCACTGTCCGCGGCGTTCCCGTTCACCAGCCCCGACCTGCCGCCGCCGGACCCCACTTCGGCAGCCGCTCCGTCCGGCGTGCTGTACGGGTACAACATCGGCAGCCAAGGGCTGGTGCACTGGGACCGCTTCGCCCAGGACAACCACAACTCCGTCGTCCTGGGCCGTTCCGGCGCCGGCAAGTCCTACCTGGTCAAACTGGAGTTGTTGCGCTCGCTCTACCGCGGCATCGAGAGCTACGTCATCGACCCCGAGGACGAGTACACCCGCCTCGCCTCGGCGGTCGGCGGCACCCACATCCGCCTCGGTGCCCAGGACGTCCGGCTCAACCCGTTCGACCTGCCCATCCACACCCGACCCGACGGCCGCCGTACCGCGTCCAAGGACGCCCTGATCCGGCGCGCCCTGTTCCTGCACACCGTGCTGTCCGTACTGCTCGGCTCCACTCTGACGCCCACGGAGCGGGCGGTGCTCGACCAGGCGATCGCCGCGACGTACCAGAAGGTGGGCATCACCTCGGACGCGCGAACCTGGACCCGACCTGCCCCGCTGCTGGAGGACCTCGCCGACATTCTGCGCAGCGCGAAGGACAAGACGGCGACGGACTTGGCGGCCCGGCTGCGCCCGTTCACCCGCGGGGCGTTCTCCGGGTTGTTCGCCGGCCCGACCACCACCCGGCCGGAGGGGCACCTGGTGGTGTTCTCCCTGCGCGACCTGCCAGACGAACTCAAGCCCGTAGGAACGTTGTTGACGCTGGACACGGTCTGGCGTCAGGTCTCCGACCCAGCGCACCGTCACCCGCAACTACTGCTCGTGGACGAAGCGTGGTGGCTGATGAAGGAGCCGGCCGGAGCGGAGTTCCTCTTCCGAATGGCCAAGGCATTCCGCAAACGCTGGGCCGGACTGACCGTGGCCACCCAGGACAGCGCCGACGTACTCGGCTCCGACCTCGGCAAGGCGGTGGTGGCCAACGCCGCCACCCAGATCCTGCTCCGCCAAGCACCGCAGGCCATCGACGAGATCACCCGCGCCTTCGATCTGTCCGAGGGCGAGCGGCAGTTCCTCCTGACTGCCGATCGCGGCCAGGGGCTCCTGTCGGCCGGAACACAGCGGGTCGCCTTCCAATCCGTGGCCTCGCCCACCGAGCACTACCTGGTCACCACGGACCCCGCCGAGCTGGCCGCCTACGCGGACGGCGATGTGTCCGCGGAGGTCGACGGCAACTTCCTGGACCTCGAAGTGACCGACTCCCCCGACGACGCCGTCTCCGGCGACGAGTTCGACCTCGACGCCGGCTGAGCGCCCTCTCCTCAGCGTCTCCCCGCCCACCCCGTACACCGTCCTCCGCACACAGGTCGGTGTGTCTCTCCCGCATCTACTTCTGAGAGGCCATCCATGCCGTCTCACACCCAGATGCCCGCCCCCAATCCCCAACGGCCCTCGCAACTGCTGACCCAGAACCGCGAAATGCGCGCGATCAGCGTCTGGAACTGGACCCTGCCCGCCTGGGCCGGCCGCTTCCCGGACGGGGAGACCTACAACACCTGCCCCTCGGCCGGGATTTGCCGGATCGTCTGCTACGCGCGCAACGGGACCTACACCTGGCCCACGGTGAAAGCCAAGCACCAGGCCAATCTCCGATTCGTCCTCGACGACCTACCCGGCTGGCAAGAGGCGATGGTCGCCGAACTCGGGAGGCGGAAGTTCAGCGGTATCTGGGTGCGGATCCACGACAGCGGCGACTTCTTCTCCGACGACTACCTACTGGCGTGGCTGCGGATCATCCGCGCCCGCCCGGAGTCGAACTTCTACGCCTACACCAAGGAAATAGCCCGGTTCCGGGCCCTGGTGGCCCCGAACCCACCGGTCAACTTCCTCTGGGTCTACAGCTTCGGCGGCACCCAGGACGCCGCGCTCGATATCGAGCGGGACCGCGTCGCGGACGTCTTCCCCGACGAAGCGGCCATCGCCGTCGCCGGGTGGCACTCGCAGGAGGCCAGCGACCTGCTGGCTGTCCTCGGACCGCGCCTGGTCGGCATCCCCGCCAACCGCATCCCGCACTTCCTCAAGCTGCTCAAGGGGCGCACGTTCCGTTCCTGGCAGGCCGAAGTCGATGCCGAACGCCGTCAACGTCTACGCGGCACCACCGGGCCCGGCCAACTGCCGCCCGACGCACAGCACCACGGCCATGCCGCTTGACTCCCCGGCCGCCACCTCACCACCGGAGGCCTCCGCCATGCTCACCGGCCACCTTGTGCAACGGCCACCACTCCTCGCTGCCCCAACGGACACCGATTCCCCCCTGGGGAACTATCTGCGCGATCCCGCCGACACCCTGCACGCGGTCGTGGCCCACGCCGCGCACTGGGGCATCGTCTGGTGGCCCGTGGCAGTTCCCGCCCTCGTGCTCGCGGCGGTCGGCATGGGCGGAGGGCGCTGGTGGTGGCACCGGCGCTGCCGCCGGATGCTGACCGTCAACGCCCGGATCATCACGGTGCTCCCACCGCCCACCGCCGACCCGGCAGGAGCCGAAGCACTGTGGGCGAATCTGCTGGGGCTGCTCCGGCCGGCCTGGCGCCGCCGTCTGACCGGCCAGCCTCACCTGGCCTGGGAGTACTCCTTCGACCGGGAAACGATCCTCGTCCGCATGTGGGTCCCCGGTGCGATCCCGCCCGGCATGGTCGAGCGGGCGATCGAATCGGCCTGGCCCGGCGCCCGTACCCGCACCGCCCCGGCGCCGACGCCCACCCCCTTCAACAGGCGGTGTACCGAGGTCGCCGGGGGCGAATTGCGCCTGGCGCGGTCCGAGGCCCTGCCGATCCGTATGAACTTCCCTGACGACCCGATCCGCGCCCTGCTCGGCGCACCCGTCGGCCTCGGCCCCAACGAGCAGGCGGTGGTGCAGATCCTGGCCCGGCCTGTCACCGGCCGCCGAGTGGTCAGGGCCCGCCGGGCCGCGCGACGGGCGCGCGCCGGGCAGCCCGTCCGCCCCGTCGGCATCCTGCTGGATCTGCTCACCCCAGGCCACCGAACGCCACCTTCACGCCGTACCACCCCCGTGGTGGATCGGCAGACAGCTCTGGAGATGTCCGCCGAGGACAAGGTGATCGTCACCAAGCAGCGCGGCGCCTCGTACGAGACCCGCATCCGCTACGCGATCACCGCCACGGTCCCCGAGACGCTGAGCAACGACAAGCGGGCCGCGGTACGCGAGCGGCTGCGCGGCCGGGGACACGCCATCGCGAGTGCGTTCGCGGCCTTCACCGAGCACAACTACTACCGCCGCGCCAGGCTCCGCCGACCTCAGCCATACGTCGCCGAACGACGCCTGGACAAGGGGGACTTGCTGTCGATCCCCGAGCTCGCCGCCGTAGCGCATCTGCCGTGGGACGAGGCCGTTCCCGGGCTGCAACGTGCCGGTGCCCGCGCGGTTCCGCCCCCGCCCGGCATCGCCGCCACCGGCCCGGCCGTCCGGCCGATCGGACTCGCCGACACCGGCCACCCTCGCCCTGTCGGGCTGCGCGTGCCGGACGCCCGCCAGCACCTGCACATCCTCGGCGCCACCGGTTCGGGCAAGTCCGAACTCATGGCCCGCATGATCCTCGCCGACGCCGAAGCCGGACGCGGACTTGTGGTCGTCGACCCGAAGGGTGACTTGATCACCGACATCCTGATGCGGCTGCCGGAAGAGCTCGGGGACAAGGTGATCCTCTTCGACGCCGACAGCGGAGCCCGACCGCCCGTCCTCAACCCGCTCGAAGGCACCCACGCGGCTCGGACAGTCGACAACCTGGTGAGCATCTTCTCCCGTGTCTACGCCAGCAGTTGGGGACCGCGCACCGACGACATCCTCCGTGCCGGCCTGCTGACCCTTCGCGCGCAGCCCGGCACGCCGGTCCTCACCGACCTGCCCAAGCTGCTGTCCGACTCGTCGTTCCGTCACCGGGCGGTCGCCCAGATCGACGACGACATTCTGCGGGGCTTCTGGTCCTGGTACGACGACCTCTCCGCGCCGGCACGTGCGCAGGTCACCGCCCCGCTGATGAACAAGCTCCGCGGCTTCCTGCTGCGCCCCTTCGTCCGCGCCGCACTGGCCGGAGGGCCGTCGACCGTCGACATGGACCAGGTGCTAGACGGCGGAATCTGCCTGGTGCGCATCGCCAGGGACGCCCTGGGCACCGAGACCGCCCACCTGATGGGCTCGATCGTCGTTGCCCGCACCTGGCAGGCCGCCACCCGCCGCGCCCGCATCCCGCAGGGGCAGCGTCAGGACGCCGGGCTGTACCTGGACGAGGCGCACAACTTCCTCAACCTGCCCTACCCGTTGGAGGACATGCTCGCCGAGGCCCGCGCCTACCGGCTGGCAATGACGCTCGCCCACCAATACCGGAGGCAGCTTCCAAAGGAACTGGAGGAGGGCATCAGCACCAACGCCCGCACCAAGATCTTCTTTATCTCCTCCCCCGAGGACGCCCGTCACCTCGCCCTGCACACCGAACCGCGGCTCACCGCCCACGACTTGTCCAACCTCGACGCGTTCCACGCGGTCGTCCGTCCGGTCCTGCACGGCGCCGAAGCACCAGCGTTCACCGCCGTCACCGAACAACTCCCGCCGCCCATACCCGGTCGCGCTCGGCAGATCCGCGCCGCCGCCCGCCGCAATGCCCGTCCCAGCCAAGTCTCCGCCCGCAAAACGCCCACAGGGCAGACCGTAGACCCCCGACGGGCCGGCGCCGGCGACTGATCTCCCCAATCCGCAAGCACCGTGCGGCAGTTGACAGCGCTGCCGCACGGCATCTCACCAACCGTTCCCGTCCGTTTGGAGGCGCACGACCTTGATCACCAACCCCACCCCCCAACGCTCCCTGCGCGGACATCGGCCCGAGCGCCTGAGCCTGCGTCACGCCACCACCAGCGGCCACCTCGCCCGACTCGCCACCTCCCTCACCGATCGCGACCGGTGGCTGGCCCGCATGCTCTACGAGCACCGGGTCCTGACCACCCACCAGATCACCGAGATGGCCTGGCCATCGGTACGGGCCGCCAACATGCGACTGCTCCGCCTGTACCAGTGGCGCGTGATCGACCGGTTCCAGCCCTACCTCACCTACGGCACCGCGCCCATGCACTACGTCCTCGACCTCACCGGTGCCACTCTGCTCGCCCGCGAAGAGGGGCTCGACCTTCGTGACCTGAACTACCGGCACGACCGGGCGACGGGCATCGCCTACTCCCTGCACCTGGCCCACACCGTGGGGACCAACGACTTCTTCAGCGCTCTCGTCGCCCGCTCCCGCCGCCCGAACGCCACCGGCCAACTCGCCGCCTGGTGGTCCGAGACACGCTGCGCCAAACACTTCGGGGACATTGTGCGCCCAGACGCCTACGGCCTCTGGCACAAGACCATTCCCACACGGACAGCGTTCGAGTGGTTCCTGGAGTTCGACTTCGGCACCGAACGCCCGGACCGTCTGGGTGCGAAACTCGTCGGCTATGCCAAGCTGGCCACCACCACGGGCATCTCCACCCCGGTCTTGGTCTGGGTGCCCACCGCCCGTCGGGAAGCCGCCGTTCGCCGAGCCTTGTATGACGCGGCGAGCGCCCTGGACGACCCGTCGCTCGTGCCGGTGGCCACCTCCAGCGCCGACTTCCTCGGCGACCAGGACAACGACCCCGCAGCGGCCCGCTGGCAGCCATTGCATGCCCAAAACCCCATGCCGCAGCGCCTACGGCTCGCCGAACTCGGCAAGGCCTGGCCGTACTTGCCGCCTCTGTCCACCTCGTCGACCGATGTCACTCAGGTCGCCGGAACCGGTCGGATAGACGGCCTGACGCCGCCGGCTCCACTACCTCCCGCCCCATCAGACCGTCGTCCACGACGGTAAGCTGCCATGGGAAAGATCGCGGCAGCTCTCCTGGCGCTGTTGGTGCTGATCGCCGTTCTGGGCGGCGCCGGAGCCGGGAGCATCCTCTCCGCCTTCGGCAGCAGCGGCACCCAGCCCAGCGCCGACGCCCTCACCGACATCCCGCCCGACTACCTCGCTCTGTATATGGACGCGGCCGGCACGTGCCCCGGCCTGCAGTGGTCCGTTCTGGCCGCCATCGGAAAGGTCGAGTCCGACCACGGCCGCTCGCCCCTACCCGGCGTACACAGCGGCACCAACGAGGCGGGAGCCCGCGGACCCATGCAATTCCTGCTGGCCACCTTCAAGGAGGTCGTCACCAAGCACCCTCTACCGCAGGGCGGTGCGACTCCGCCCTCCCCGTACAACGCGCACGACGCCGTGTACGCCGCCGCCACGTACCTGTGCGACTCCGGCGCCCGCAACGGCAAGAACACCCCCGGCGCGATCAAGACCTACAACCACGCCGACTGGTACGTCTCGGAAGTCCTCACCCAGGCCGAGGCGTACACCAGCGGTTCGGGCTTCGGCACCGACACCGCCCCCACCACAGCCGCCCGACAAGCGATCAACTACGCCCAGGGCCAGCTCGGACTCCCCTACGACTGGGCCGGCAACGGCCCCGCCACCGGCGACAGCGGCTTCGACTGCTCCGGCCTCACCAAAGCCGCCTACGCAACCGCCGGAATCACCCTCCCCCGCACCGCGCAGACACAGTTCGACGCCGGCCCCCAACTCCCAACGGGCCAGCAACTCAAGCCGGGAGACCTGGTCTTCTACGGCAACCCCGACGGGGGCATCCACCACGTCGGCCTCTACGTTGGTGACGGTCAGATGATCGACGCTCCCCGCCCCGGAAAAACGATCAGGATCGAGCCGTACCGGTACCATGGAGACGACTATGCGGGGGCCACTAGGCCGTCAATTTGAAGGGCATTTGGGAAGCGCTACGACAGGACTACGTGTCGGTCGGGTCGACGCCTTCCTGCGTCAAGACGCGCAACACGGTCCAACCCGGCGCTCCCTCCCGGGGACGAACGAGGGCAGTGAAGACTTCAGCGTCGGAGAAGATCGGCTCGCCACTGGGACGGCGCACGTACGGTACAAAGCCGTAGTCGACGCCGTCGCGGGCGTCGTAGCTCATCCAGGAGATGACTTCGCGTTCGCCCTCGCGCAGCGGGTGGTTGGACACCGCTCGTGCCTGAACCTTGTCGTCGGTTTCGACCCAGACCTGAGGCACGGCGAAGACGAAGCGGGTGGTGTGGTTCTGCCGGGCCTTCTCGGCCGCGCGCTGCTCGAACGCCGCGGCGGCAGGTTCGTCGCGCAGGTAGTCGTAGTCGGACAGCACGAGAGTGCGGTCGCCTTGCAATGCCACGACCGCCGGGCAGTCCCGTTCGAGGATCGCCCGCTCCAGCCGGCCGACCACGTCGGACAGCAGGCTCTCGGTCTCCTGGTTCACTCAGTGGTCGTTTCCCTGCTGTGGATCATCCCGGAGTTTGAAGTCATGGTAGACATCCATGATCTCCACCGAGGCGCGGTCACCGAGATGGGCGAGGCGCAGCAGGGTGCGACTGGTGTGGCTGTTGAGGCGACGTGCTTCGCGACTCGGTCTTTCGATCACGTCCGTTCCGTCCAGCGCTTCCAACGCCTCGGCCAGTTCCCGCACGGTGGCTCGGGCTTGAGTCAAATCGATCTTCACTGTCCCTACCTCCAGGCTCCCCGGCAGTCTCCCGTATTCGGGATGCCTTCGGTGCCCGGAACAGCAGGTCAGTTGCCACCTTGTTGGGTCTTGGCCTCGACGTAGTCCGACAGCTGGTGGACGAGGTGATTGGCCTGCTGGCCAGCTTCTCGCAGGATCGCGATGGCGATCTCGACGCTTGTCCGGCCGGATGCCTGTTCGCCCAGCACCGCCATAGCCTCGGTCAGGGTCGCGAGCTTCAGCGGACTGGGTGCCGAGATGTCGAGCAGCCAGCGGTAGACGCCTTCGGCTCCGTCGTCCACGAACTCGAAGGTGATGGTCATCTCCTTCGGCTTGTCGATCACCCGTGCTGCTTGAGCGCCATTCACCAGAAGGAAAGCCCCGTCCTCCTCGCCAGGCTCACGGGGGCTCCAGGCCATCCCGATCAGGGGAGAGTCCGGCGATACCAGGAATCTGTCGCCGCCGAAGCTCACATCGACTTCGTAGGCGACGACGAGTTCGGTCAGCCAGGCACGAGCTGCTTCCTCGTTCAGGACAAAGGGATCCACGGACACTCTCCTTTCTGACGTTGAGGGCCCTCCGTGTGCCGATGCCGGCGCACGGGTACAGACACACGAAGGGTGATGCGAAGGCCCCAACTCGGCCAATTCCTTGGATACTTCGGGTTCTGAAGCCTGGACGGGCCGGACGTGGAAATAGCCCGTGCTGCCCGTTCGGCCACACCGATTGGGCGCACAACTCCGAGGTCGGCTCATATACCTGTCGTGATCGAGCGCGGTGTCACGGTGTCCCGCCGGCAGCACAAGGGCGAGGAAGACCCGTCCCTCCAATGCCCCGTCAGCACACGGCGAGATGCAGGACGGGGCACCCGGTCCAGTGAGGCGCCCTCCGGGCTCTCACCCGTTCCCTGCGGCCACGTATAGGGGGTAGGCGAAGAGGTCGTGGCAGCGCAGGGTGCGCCCGCCGACGTTGACGATCTTGTTCTCCGAAACCGACCGCACCCTGTAGAGCGCCGTGACCGTGCGCATGTCGCCCTTGACGCCGCCGTTGCGCACCAGGATGTTGACCGGCGTCGCGTAGTCGTCCCGCGACGTGTCGGACCCGGCGCTCGCTCCGGGCGCCGCGCCGGCGTCGCGCAGCGTGCGGAGCAGGACGTTGAGCGCAGTCATCATCGAGTAGGCGCGCTCGGCGGGTTCGTCGTCCCAGTAGCCTTCGAGCAGATACACGAACATGCCCGTCGCCTCCTCGTCGCGGACGCTCGCCGCGTCGCGCGACGACGGGTTCTCCAAGGGGTTCGACACCCATACCGCGAGCTCGCGTAGTCCGCGCGGGGCACCGCCGCCGTCCAACGTGAAGATCACCTTTCGCGCCCGCATGGTCTCCAACACGAACGTGGCCTGCCCTTCGTCTACGTCGTCCAGGGATGCCGGGCGGGTCGTGCGCAGCTCGCCCTTCTTCCGCAGATGACGGGTCACGGACTCGGCCAGTTCGTGGTCGTTCGCGGCGCGTTCCGCCGACCCCTGCTGGTGTTCGACCACGGGGCCGGTGAGACCGAGAGTGACCCGCCACTGGCGGTTCTTGGCCTTCGCGGCCGTCGCGCCGATCTGCTCGGCATAACTCACCAGCCGGGGCCGGTCGATGTACAGGTAGTCCCGGAACACGGGCGATCCCTCCTCGCAGGAGCACAGGACGTCACCCGGGCGCTCAGCCGCGGTCCCGGCCGGTGATCAGGTGGTCGCGCGCCTCTTTCAGCGCGCGTCTCTCGGCGCGGGGCAGGGACTTCCCCTCGCGCGAGGCCAGCCATGTCTGCAGGACGGCGATGGTCTGATCGCGCGCCTCGGAGTCCCTCGGCTCACCGTCGGCCATCAGGACCGCCAGCACGGCCCGGCTCATTGTGCTCCGGTCGCCGGAGAACTCGCCCCGGTCCATCGCGGCGAGCGCCGCCAGGCCGTACTCGAGGGCCTTGCCCCGGTAGTCGTCGTCATCGTCCCATTCATCGCCCGACCGCCACAGATCGCGAAAGGCCAGGGCTGCGTTGTAGCGGGCCATCGCCCGCAGGTCCGCCTCCTCGTCCGGCAGCAGCGCCAGCGCGCTCTCCAGATGGCCGGCGGCACGCCGCAGCACGAATCTGTCGACTCCCTCATCACTCCATGACAGCTTGGGGAGCGCTCCGCCGAGCTTTAGGTGCGCTCCGGCCGCGGTGACGGGGAAACGGGCGGCGTCGACGTGCCGCAGGATCGCCTCGCTCTGCCGAATACCCTCTTCCCGGTCGTCCGCTGCGTCGGACGCCTCGGACTGGCGCAGTGCGAAGAGGACTTCCCGGGCGGGCTCGATCTCGGCCGGGTCGTCGGAGAAGGCCTGGTCGGCGAGCGCCGCGATCTCGGCGATCATCGAGGAGCCCGACCAGTCCGACTCCGTCTCGTCATGGGCCAGCTCGCGCGCCCGCAACAGGACGATCATGTCTGTGCCGTTGGGTTCCACCTCGCCTTCCATCAGCATCAAGATCAGGTCGTCGAAGTCGGCAGGTCTCATCGCGTCCTCCGGTTGGCGAGTCCGGTGGGGCATGGTGCACACGCACCATGCCCCACCGGCCGTGACGCCAACCCTGACCCGTCAGAACACCGGCGCGTCCACCCGCTCCACCTTCTGCGTACCGCTGCAGGCGCGCTACGAGCGGGTCCACGACGACGTCGCCGGGGGGCTCTTCTTGTCCGAGAGGATGTAGAAGTCCATCTGCGAGCGTTCCGGGGTCACGTCCAGCACACCGTAGCCGTGGGAGCGGCTGGACCTGCTGCCGCTGCACCTCTAGCACGCCGAGGAAATGGCTGCCGTACTGTCCGATCCGGCCCTGCACAGCTTCATCGGCGGCGCTCCGGACACCTCGCAAGCCCTGCGCTCGCGCTACCAGCCCATGACGGCAGACTCTCCCGGTCCGGCCGTGTCCTGGCTGAACTGGGTGATCCGACTCCGTGACAAGTCCTGCCTGACGCGCACAGTCCAGGCGACGATCAGCCCCTCCGGCCACGGCCCCATCGCCGAGATCGCCAGGGTGGTGGGGACCCTGTGGCAGGGAAGAGGCATCGCCACCGAAGCAACCCAAGGACTCGGCAACTGGCTCAGCCAGCAGCCGGTGCACACCGTCATCGCCCACACCCACCCCGAGCATCGGGCATCCGCTGCCAGCGCCACTGCCGCCGGGCTCACACTGACCGACGAATGGCACGAAGGCGAGATCCGATGGCGCCGGAGCATCCGACGATAACTTCACCGATCCACAGGTCTTGACTATTACTCTTGGCCGAGCTCAGTCGGGCTGGTGATGGCCGTCTGGACGCCGAAGGCCTCGTCGTCAGGACTGAGCAGGCGGGGACGGCCTCCCGCCCATCGAGGGTCCAGGCAGGCCGGCCGATCTCGTTGAATCGCTGAATCAGGTCCCGGACGGTGCCCTCGTCGACCTGCACCAGCTTCACGATCACTGGAACCCGATTCCCGCCAGCCGAGACCAGCGGCATCATCGCGCGCGAAACCGCACCGAGCTGGCGCTACCCCGACGCGCGATTTGCCATAGTTCCTTCCCCTTCTGGTCGGTCAACCTGCGCACGCGGACAGGCTCCGCCACCACACCCCCAGCAACCGAACGGACGGAACCGCACATCCAACCCCGCCATCAACGACCAACCCGGCGAACTACGCGGTCACAGCACTAGAAATCCGCCTCACTGAGACGCTGCTTGACGAAGGGGTAGGCCAGCAGCGCCCCATACTGCTCGGCGTAGATCAGACACAGGTCCGCACGACCCTGCCGGGTCAGGGCCACCGGATGGTTCGCCGCCTGCTCGGCGCCCACGGTACGGTTGACGAGAGCCGGTATGCTGCCCTGCTCGACATACGCGGCACAGAGACCGCACGCCTTCCAACGGCCTCCGTCGGACCATACGAATTGGACCCTCGGGTCGTCGGCGAGGTCCGGCGGGACGTCAGTACCGATCGACAACGACCAGCGCGGGTCCGGGTCGTGGCAAAAGTCGCAGCCTGTGCCGTCGGACCGGCCGCACAGGAGGAGCAGGCGCGCGATCATTTTCTGGGCGTCGTTGTGCGTGACGCGCACGACGACATGGCTGTCCCACTCCGGTTCGGCCTCCAGGACCTCCGACCACAGGGCCAGGCCGATCGCGTCGCCGTCATCCTGAAATTCGAAGGTGTGCCGCACTGGGCCCACCTTCTCGATCCAGAACTCTCGATCTGGTCCTGCGTCTGTTTCCTCTCTCACGTAAGTGTCGGAGAGCACCATCCTCGATCGCCTCGATTCTCAATACCGCGTCTCATCAATGAAGTTCAGGTCGGGGTCGAAGGCGACCCGGTAGCCCGCCCCGGCGAGCGCGGCGAGGACGCGAGTAGCGCGGGCGTTCTCTTCCTGCTCGCTCAGGTCAGGCGGCAGTTCGAACCAGCGGTACGCCGGGGGTTGTTGCTGCTCGACGAAGCCGTGCTCCTCCAGCAGCGCTCGCACTGGTTCGGGCAGGGGCTCTTGGGCATCGCCGCCGTCGGCGACGACCGGGCCCTGCCAGCGCCGGAAGATCTCGACATGGCAGGGCTCGCCGTCTCGGCTGATGTGCATCGTGAAGTCACCTCTCTCGGTGTCCCGAGATCCGCCGTGCGATGGGGTCGGCGGTGTTCCCTGCCGAACTCACAACAGCGGTTGGGCAGTTGCGGGCAGGTTGTAGTGGGGGTCGCCGGGGAAACGGTCGTTCCGATCGGGCCAAAGGGCTTGCCAGACCGGCGGGGTGGTGCCGTAGATCGCGTGGATGACTCCGAGGTCTTCCGGGCGGCTGACCATGCGCAGTCGGAGGCCGAGTCCCCTTTGGAGGAGTCCGCCGATCTCCAGTCCGTCTGTGGGCTCCACGCCACGGTCGGCGAGCCCGATCGCGAGAGAGTTCAACACTTTGGTCGAGAGGTCCGGTCCCCCTCCGGCGAATGCGAGCTCGTAGGCGCGGCCGGGACGGGTGTGCAGCCCAACGGTGTATGCGAATGGCGGCTCCCCCATGGTCGGGTCGCCGCCGACGTACTGCACTGCGTGCCCGTGTTCCGCGATGACCGCAGCCACGTGCCGAAGGTATGGGTCTTCCCAGGTCATGGCCTTCCTTTGTGGGTGTGGAGGTGTCAGCGCTGACGCAGAAGCATCAAGCGCCGATGGGCTGTGGACTTCACGTCGTCGTCAGTGCCTTCGAGTAGGCGCAGACCGCGCGCGGCCGGTTTGTTGCCCTTCAGGCCGGAGGCGGCGCTGGGGCGGATGGGCCCGTAGTGGCCCAGGTAGTCGGTGACCGCGCGCTCGGCGGCGTAGGCGGTGCGGCCGGTGCGCTCGGTCTCCTCAGCGAGCAATGCGTAGAGCCGGTCACGACGGACCTCGCGGGTCCGTGTCGAACGGGGCGTGGCGGTGTCGTCCGGCTCCCACAGCGAATCGATCAGCTCGTTGAATTCGTTGATGGCGAGATCAGTGCGGGCGAGCGCGGTTTCCTCGTCCGCCAACCGGTCGTAGTACTTGATCGACAGGCCGAGGGTACGGCGGGCTTCCTTGATGCGGTCGGTGGCCTTACGGGTGTGCCGGATGCTCCAACGGGTGAACGCGTGCTCCACGGCAAGGCGTTCGGTGTTCCCGCAGACCGGACGCCAAGGGGTTGCGACGACTTGGAACGACGAGCTGCCGTCGTGGCTGTTGATGGCCACGATGAACGGGATGATGCTGTCGTTGATGCCACCGGCGTCGACGGTCACGTGCTGGGGCAGGCGCATGGCGACGAAGACTTTCTTGCCGCCGCGTAGCGCTCCGGCCGATTCCCAGATCACCTCGTCGTCGTTGGCCAACTCCTGGAGGAATTTGAAGGCTCGGCGGTTCTGGATGATCTCGTAGCCGTTGCGGACCACGCCCAAGGAAGCCCCAGTGTCGGTGCGCACGGTGTGGTGCAACGTTGCGTCGACGCGGGTTTCGCCGTTCCACGGGTATTGGGCCGGGACGCTCTCAACCTGGTAGTCGATGCCGCCGAGTTCCAGGACCTTGTCGATGTCGCTGGTGCCGCCGGGGATGACGTTGCCGAGGGTGTGCCACGCCGGAACTGCCGTGTAGAGAGCGGCAGTTCCGAGAGACAGGTCGAGTCCGTGCTGCGGAACACCCTGAGCGCTCAGGATCTCTCCGGCGTCCCACCCGGTCAGGACTCGATAACGGCCGTCGGGCAGACGCTCCACCGCTCCGGCAGCGAGACAGTCTTGGAGTGTGCGTTCCCAGTCGTGCGCGGCCTGTAACTGAGTCGCGCGCTCGTCCGCGAAGGCTTCGTTGACGTCGACAGACATGCCTGATCGTTTCTGTGAGATGGGGTGAACGAAATCGGTGACTCACGGCTCGCGATGAACAGGGCGCGGCCGGTGGAGCTTCGGACAGAAGAGGGACCCCTCCTGGGGAGAGGGTGATCAGGAGAGGGCCCAGCCCGCCCCGGACGAATGCGGGTACGGGTCCGGCGGCGGGGAATGCAGACAAAGCCGCCGCCGGAGTCTTGATCAGCTGGAGAAGAAACGGCCGCACGGATCGAGCAGCGGGCCAAGTCGTATAGATACGGGCCGCGGAATGCCCCAAATACCGATCTTCTGCGGTTCTCCGCTGTCCCGGCGGCGCACCTGCCCTTGGGCAGCGCTTTCCGGACGAGGCCGACGACCGCGGACGTTCACCCGCGTTCTGTGCCGCGACCGTCGGGGCCGCCAGGACGATGTTGTTCCTCGTCCGGCGCAGTCGACAACGGACTAGGGGAGTTCGGCTTCTCCAGAAGCTGCACCTGCACGTGGGCGGTCGCGGTGAACGGCGTGTTCGAAGCGCGGTCGTAGCCGCGGAGGACCACCGACCCCTGCTGGTGCCGGGCCCCCTCGATCACCAGACCCGCGTACGAGCCCGGCACGTCACCACAGCCGGTGAAGTGGTCGGCGATCTCGCCAAGCAGGTCGTTCTCGATCTCATCTCTTTCGATCACCCGTCCTCCTCTCAGGGGCGAAGGCGTCGTAGGAATCCGTCGACGCGTGCGTCTGCGGGACGGACGGCGGCACAGCCCGACCGGGCTTCCGACCGCCGAGGATCCGGACCTCGAACTCCTGCTCCTCATTCAGCAGAACGGCCGGCACATCCGCGACGCGTTCGCGCTGCGCTCGGGCCAGCCGGTGCCACCCGTCGATGATCAACACGGCCCCGCCTGCCTCGTGGATCGGAGCGAGGATCAGAGGACGTCGCAGGTCGACCTGCGGAATGTGGGCCTCGTTCAACCCAATGGCGCCCAGCAGTTGAACCCACGGTTGTGGATCGACACGGCGAACGGGCAGAGTTCCGGCGATCTCCTGGGCCTTGGTGATGTCCCATAGGAACCCCAGGAACTCGAAGTACTCGCGCTCCAAGACGCGACTCGGAGTGGTGAGGCACCCTTCGTCCCGAAAGCATTTGAAGACGGTCTCACCGAGCAGGAATTCAGCAATCTGGCCGGATTCGTTGCGGATATGCGCCTTGTTGCTGATACCGATAAGGGTCCCACCCCATGGGGGTCGGTCGGCGGGTAATGCGACCACCCGCAGTCCCATGAAGGGCAGCAGGTCCTGCGCGGTCGGGTATTCGAGGTAGGCGTGCTCCATTGTTTGCATCCCTTCTGGATTCCGATCGGCGGCCATCAGCGCAGCCCGGCCGTGTTCAGGGCCTGCTCGGCCAGGTTCAGGGCGATGCCCGGGTCGTTCCATCCGGAGTCCTGTGTGCTCACCAGTAAGGCGATGGCGACCGGTTACTCATCCGGGCCCGCGGGCGTCAGGCGGGCGCACAGGCCGGGGACGTAGGCGAAGTAAAGGGCCCAGCCGTCCCGGGTAGACGCTGGCCGATCCGGGCTAGCTGCGGCCGGTCTCCAACGTGCATAGCCACTAGCCGACTTGAGGTTCCGACGACTAGCGGTTCGCCCTCGTGTGAGAAGTGGGCGATCACTACATGCTTCTCATCGTGGGATGTGGTGGGAGTGGTTGCGGCGGGGCTCGAACCCGCGACCTCGACGGCTTAGAAGTCATCTCATTTGGCTGGGTAAGCTGACCGTCGTGGCGACGATCGTTGAGCGGCTGGTGCCGGACGAGTTGTGGGAACTGTTCCAGCGGGTGGTTCCGGAGGCGCCGTCGCGGCCCCAGGG
>Ga0307510_10002995_pt1 | contig 19438 bp, 18 predicted proteins | sample 12_EM_MG_FD_207224 | JGI IMG/M metagenome (GOLD analysis project Ga0307510, IMG submission 207224) | Populus trichocarpa ectomycorrhiza microbial communities from riparian zone in the Pacific Northwest, United States - 12_EM | ecosystem: Host-associated > Plants > Roots > Unclassified | place...
AGGCCCGGTTCGACCGCGACCGCCAGCGGGCTGGGCGCGAGGTCCAGGTCCAGGCCGAGCAGGCCCGCGAAGCCTACGCCGAGCGCCGCAAGGCCCAGGCCAGGATCGCCGTGAAACGCTGCGTCCTCTACGAGCACTCCGGCTTCGAGGCCGACAACCTGCTGGGCGACCTCGAAGATCGGCTCGAGGAAGACGCCCTGCACGGCATCCTGGCCGGCCAGGACGACATCGACATCCATATCGCGCGCCTGTGCGAGGAGATGGGCGTACCGCCCCCCGGCTTCGACGCCGGCACCCTGGCCGCAGAGGCCGCCAAGCCGGCGGCCGGGCCCAAGGCCCCCGCCGAACGGCGAAGCTCCGGCTGATCGCGCCGGGCTTCACCTTGCCCCCTTGGCCTATCGACGGCATTCAGGGGGGATGTCGATGATCGATTCAGTGCTGGCCCGGATGATCAAGGTCGGCGACCTGACCCTGCACCTGCCGGGCGGCCGGACGAAGCGCGCCGGCGACGGCTCGGGGGCGCCGGTCGAGGCCCGCGTCAATGCGCGCGGCCTGCGCCGGATCGCCACCAATCCCTCGCTGGGGTTCGGCGAGGCCTATATGGACGGCGACCTGGAGCTCCTCCAGGGGACCTGCTGGGACCTGCTGGAGATCGTGGGCCGGAGCGGCGCGCGCGGGCCCAAGGGCCGGGGCAACCTCCTCAAGCGTTCGATCAAATCGCTGCGGCGCAAGCTGCAGCAGGTGAACGGCCGCATCGCCTCGCGCCAGAACGTCGCCCACCACTACGACATCTCCAACGACCTCTACCGGCGCTTCCTCGACGCCGACATGCAGTATTCCTGCGCCTACTTCCTGCGCCCCGACATGACCCTGGAGGAGGCCCAGGCGGCCAAGAAGGCGCACATCGCCGCCAAGCTCAGCCTCAGCCCCGGCAAGACCGTGCTCGACATCGGCTCCGGCTGGGGCGGCATGGCCATGACGCTGGCCCGCGACTACGGCGCCGACGTCACCGGCGTGACGCTCTCCACCGAACAGCTGGAACTGGCCCGAGAACGCGTCGCGACGGCGGGTCTCTCCGACAAGGTCCGCTTCGAGCTCACCGACTACCGCGACGTGACGCAGCAGTTCGACCGCATCGTCTCCGTCGGCATGCTGGAGCATGTGGGCGCGCCCAACTTCGGCGACTACTTCAAGACCGTGAAGCGGCTCCTGAAGGACGACGGATCGGCCCTGATCCACGCCATCGGCCGCATGTCCGGCCCCGGCCTGACCAACGCCTTCACCCACAAATACATCTTCCCGGGCGGCTATATTCCCGGGCTCTCGGAGATCGTCGGCGCCATCGAGGACCAGGGCCTGTGGATCACCGACATCGAGATCCTGCGCCTGCACTATGCCGACACCTGCCGCGAGTGGCGCACCCGTTTCCTGGCCGACCCGGAGATCCCGGTGCTCTACGACGCGCGCTTCCGGCGGATGTGGGAGTTCTACCTGGCCGGCGCCGAGCTCGGCTTCCGATATGGCGCCCACATGATCTTCCAGATCCAGGTGGCCAAGCGCGTCGGGACCCTGCCGGTCACGCGCAACTACATGCTGGAACGCGAGATGTGACCGACAAGCCGGACGATCGCCGGGACTTCCTGAAGCTCGCCGCCGGCGCGGCCCTGGGCTCGGCGGCGCTGACGCCGGCTATCGCAGACGCCCTGGCGCTGCCGGCCGCCCGCGTCACCGGCACGATCAAGGACGTCGAGCATGTGGTGATCCTGATGCAGGAGAACCGCGCCTTCGACCACTATTTCGGCACGCTGGCCGGCGTCCGCGGCTTCGGCGATCCCCGGCCCATCGCGCTTCCCAGCGGCGAGAGCGTCTTCCGCCAGCCGGGCAGGGCCGGCGCCCCGCCAGTCGGCCCGTTCCACCTCGATACGGCCTCGACCCGCGCCCAGACCCTGTTGAGCCTCGACCACAGCTGGAAGGGGACCCACGACCGCTGGAAGCATCACGACGCCTGGATCCCCGCCAAGGGCCCGCTGACCATGGGCTACTTCACCCGCGCCGACCTGCCGTTCTATTACGCGCTGGCCGACGCCTTCACGATCTGCGACGCCTACCATTGCTCGATCTGGGGGCCGACCAACCCCAACCGGCTTTTCCTGTTCAGCGGCACCAGCGGGCTTTCGGCCGGCGACGAGTCCAAGATCGTCATCAACAACCCCCCGACCGAGACCAACGAGACCGCCGATCCTGTGAACGACGGCAAGGGCTTTGCGGGCCTCGCCTGGCCCACCTACGCCGAGCGGCTGCAGGCGGCGGGGGTTTCCTGGCGCGTCTACCAGGAGTTCGACAACTACGGCGACAACGGCCTGGCCTATTTCGCCAGCTTCCGCGGCATCGGGCCGGAGAGCCCGCTCTACCGGCAGGGCCGCGCCTGGGCGCCCGGTTCCAACGCGGGCAACGCCAAGACCGCGGACGGCGCGCACCTGGTCGCCCAGTTCGCCGCCGAGGTGGCCGCCGATCGCCTGCCGCAGGTCTCCTGGATCGTCGCGCCCTACAGGCTCTGCGAGCACCCCGACGCCAGCCCCGCGGCCGGCGAGTGGCTCACCGCCCGGCTGATCGCCGCGCTCACCGCCAACCCCAAGGTCTGGGCCAAGACGGTCTTCATCCTGAACTACGACGAGAACGACGGCTTCTTCGACCACGCGCCGCCGCCCCTGCCGCCCATCGGTTCCGCCCTGGGCAAGAGCACCGTCAGCACCGACGGCGAGGACTTCCACGGCGAGCCGGTGGGCCTGGGCCCGCGCGTGCCGATGATCGTGGTCTCGCCCTGGACCAAGGGCGGTTTCGTCAATTCCCAGGTGTTCGACCACACCTCGGTGATCCGCTTCCTGGAGGCGCGCTTCGGCGTCGAGGAGCCGCACATCACGCCCTGGCGCCGCACGGTCTGCGGCGACCTCACCAGCGTCTTCGACTTCAAGACCCCGAACCGCAAGATCGCCCGCCTTCCCGATGCCTCAGCGCTCCCCGCCCGCGCCGAGCAGACCAGGACGCTGCCCTTGCCCAAGGCGCCGGCCGCCGCGCCCGACCTGCCGCGCCAGGAACCGGGCGGGCGGTTGGCGCGCGCGCTGCCCTATGATTTCGCGGTCATGGCCTGGGCGCATATCGGCGACCTGGTCTTCGAGCTCCACAACCACGGCCAAGCCGGCGCGGGCTTCAATCTCTACGCCGCGCGGGGTGGCGAGCCGCGCTTCTACACCGTGGAGCCCGGCAGGTTCGTGCAGGACCGTATCGCCCAGAAGGGCGGCTACGATCTGAGCCTGTTCGGACCCAACGGGTTCCTGCGCGGCTTTCGGGGCGACGAAGGCGTTGAGCCCGAGGCCTATGCGGTGTTCGACCGCGGCAGCCTCGCGATCAGCCTGAGCAACCAGACGAGCATGGCGCTCGACGTCGACATCGCGCCGCGAGCCTACCTCAAGGGGCCCGCGCGGCGCGTACGCCTGACGCCCGGTGCGGGGCAAACCGTCAGCTGGAACCTGGGTCCCAGCCGCAACTGGTACGACTTCATCGTCACCTGCCCGCAAGCGCCCGCCTTCCAGCGCCGCTTCGCCGGCCATGGCGAGGATGGCCGGCCGAGCATCAGCGACCCGTTGCTGGGCCGCCAAACCTAGGGCCGCGCGCCGAATTTGTGCAAAAGCCATAAAAATCGCGGGGTTGACCGCAGGCTGCTTACAAAACGGCGTTCAGGCGCTACACTCCAGCTGTCGGCCGTTGGGGGGCCGGCGTGGGGGCGAAGTCCCATGTTGATGCGCGCGCTCGATCTCGCGGAATCCGCGCTCCTGGCCGACACGGCCGAGGGGGCGAGCACTGCGTTCTACGAGGCGATGACCAAGCTCGGCGCCTCCTATCTGCAGACCCGTGTCTACCGCCGGCCGATCGCGCCGCTCACCTCGGCCACCCATTTCGCCGCCGGCGGGGTGATCGCCCGCATCGCGCCCGCCGCCTGGCCGGGCAGCCCGGCGTTCAACTACATCTGCTTCGACTGCAACCCGCTGCTGGGCGCGATCCGCATCGGCCTCACCCGCTACCGGTTCAGCGATTTCGCCCCACACGCCGAGCCGAAATACGAGACCTATTGGGATGCGCTGAGCGAAGCCCGCATCGCCGACGCGCTGTGCGCCACCTCCTATGGCGCGGGCCGGGCCATCGCCTCCCTGCACCTGGGCTTCGAGCGCAAGGACTTCGGGCCCGACGAAGCGCTCTCGGTGCATATGGCGGGCCTGCTCTTGACCGAGCGGCTGATGACGCTGGCCGAACCCGCCGCCCTCGACGAAGTCCGGCTGACAGCGCGTGAACGCGATAGCCTGGCCTGGGTGGCCGAGGGCAAGTCCGACTGGGAGATCGCGGTGATCCTCGGCCTGGCGGAGTCCACCGTGCGCTTCCACGTCGACAACGCGCGCAAGAAGCTGGGCGCCGTCAACCGCGCCCAGGCCGTCGCCCGCCTGGCCGCGGCGCGCCTTCTCTAGGCCTGCCCTTAGGCCGCCGCCCACCGCGCTTCGGCGCGGGTCTTCAGCGCCTCGTTCATCGCCGCAAAGCCGCGGCGGACCGAGCCGCCCATCCGCCGCACCACGGTCGGGCCCATGACGCCGGCGAAGAACTCGCCGTTGGAGACGATGCAGCTCGCCTCGGCCAGCGTCTCGATCTCGATGTAGCGGGTGGTCTTCACCAGGCCGCCCATCAGCGACAGGCGCCAGTGCAGCTGCTCGTTCGGCACCCATTCCAGCACCACCGGCCGGATCTGCTGCACGGGCTGGCCGGGGACCTCCAGGGTCAGGTCCAGCGTGCCGCCGATGCGGATGTCGCCAGAGGCCTTAGTGTACATCGGGTTCCAGCTTTCCCAGGACGTCAGGTCGTAGAGGATTTCCCAGATCGTCTCGGCCGGCGCCTGGATGCCGATGCGGTGCTCGATGGGCACGCCCTTCGGCCCCTTGGCGGGCGGCGCGCCGGTGGGGGTGGCCTTCGGCGGCTTCAGCGTCCCCGAGCCGCGGGCGAACAATCCGGCCTTCAGTTGCGGCGGCGGTGCGATGGGCATCAGGCCTGCTCCTTGATCCGCCAGGTCGCGCCGGCGGGTCCGTCCATGACTTCCACATTCAACGCGGTGAGCTCGGCGCGGATGCGGTCGGCCTCGGGCCAATCCTTCGACGCCCGTGCGGCGTCGCGCGCGGCGACCAGGGCGTCGATGCGGGCGCTGAGGTCCTCATCCGCCCCGCCCTGGAACCAGGTCTGCGGATCGGCCTGCAGCACGCCCATCACCTCGGCGAGCGCCATCAGGTCCTGCTTGATGGCTCCCGCGGTCGGCAGGCCCCGCCGCACCGCCGCGTCGAGGTCGGTCGCGAGCTTCTTCAGGGTGAACATGGCCGCAGGCGTGTTGAGGTCGTCCAGCAGCGAGGCCACCTGGTCTTCGGCCAACGCGGCGCTGCCCTCCGGCTCGACGTTCCGGGCGCGACCCAGCACGCCATAGATGTGGTCCAGGGAATTGCGCGCCTGGGCCAGCCCATCCTCGGTCCAGGCCAGCGGCTGGCGATAGTGCGCCGAGAGCAGCGCCCAGCGGATCGCCTCGCCCGGGACCTTTTCCAGCAGGTCGTGCGCCAGGGCCACGTTGCCGAGGGACTTCGACATCTTCTCGTCGCCGAAATTGAGGAAGCCGTTGTGCAGCCAGAAGTTGGAATAGACCTGGTCGTGGCTCGCGCAGATGCCCTGGGCTCGCTCGTTCTCGTGGTGCGGGAAGACCAGGTCGATGCCGCCGCCGTGGATGTCGATGGGCAGGCCCAGCGTCTGCTCGATCATCGCCGTGCACTCGATGTGCCAGCCGGGCCGGCCGGGTCCCCAGGGGCTCTCCCAGACCGGCTCGCCTTCTTTCGACGGCTTCCAGAGCACGAAGTCGGCGGGGTGCTGTTTGTAGGGGGCGACCTCCACCCGCGCGCCGGCGATCATCTCGTCCAGCGGCCGGCCGGAGAGCTTGCCGTAGCCCGCGAACGCCTCGGTGTTGAAGAGCACATGGCCCTCGGCCGCATAGGCGGCGCCTCGACCCACCAGCTCGCCGATCATGGCGACGATGGCGTCCATGGTCTCGGTGGCGCGCGGCTGGAAGGTGGGCGGGAGCGCGCCCAGCGCCGCCATATCGGCGTTGTAGGCGGTGAGGTAGCGCTCGGTGACGACCTCGATGCCCACGCCTTCCTCGGCGGCCTTGGCGTTGATCTTGTCGTCCACATCGGTGACGTTGGCGGCGTAGAGCACATTGGCCTCGCCGTAGAGCCGGCGCAGCAGCCGGAACAGCACGTCGAACACCACCACGGGCCGGAAATTGCCCACGTGGCTGTAGTTGTAGACCGTCGGCCCGCACACATACATCGTCACGCGCCGGGGATCGCGGGCGACGAAGTCCCGCTTCTTGCGGGCCATGGTGTCGTAAAGTCTAAGGCTCATCGGGTCGGACTGACGCTGCGTTACGGTTGCCGGGTGCGGCATTCGGCCCATATACAGTTGGGCAGGACCGGAAGCCACGGGAAGAACCCTTGGTCGATCCCGTCCGCTTAAGGGTGGCCACGCGTAATCTCCGGGACCTTCGTCCCGGCGCAACTCAGCCCTGGAAAGAACCGCTCCCGAACATGGACGCCATACGCGACCGAACCCTGGTCGGCAAAACCGACCTTGATCTTGAAGCCGTGAAGCGCCCCTCCCGCGAAGAGGCGATGGAGGCTGTGCGGACCCTGATCGCCTGGGCCGGCGACGATCCCCGCCGCGAAGGCGTGATCGACACCCCCAAGCGGGTCGTCGACGCCTATGCTGAATGGTTCGAAGGCTACGCGCTGGACCCAGCCAAGGAGCTCAGCCGCACCTTCGAGGACGTGCAGGGCTACGACGACATCGTCATGCTGCGCGACATCGAGGTGGAGAGCCACTGCGAGCACCACATGGCGCCGTTCCTGGGCAAGGCCTTCGTGGCCTACATGCCGACCAACCGCGTGGTCGGCATCTCCAAGCTGGCCAAGGTGGTCGAGATCTTCGCCCGCCGGCTCCAGACCCAGGAGACCATGACCCAGCAGATCTGCGACGCCATCACCGACAGCCTGCGTCCGGCGGGTGTTGCGGTGCTGATCGACGCAGCGCACCAGTGCATGACCACGCGCGGCGTGCACCACCGCCACGTCACCACCATCACCACCCAGTTCACCGGCGTCTTCAAGACCGACCCGACGCTGCGCCAACGCTTCCTCGACTTCGCCAACAAGCCGTCGCGCTGAGACTGTCGCGGGGGGTAGGATAGATTCCATGGCCCCCGCGAAATTCCCCACCGCCCCGTCCAAGGACATCCTCGAGCGCGGCCAGCTCTTGGCGCCGCGGTTCGACGCCGCCGGCCTGATCCCGGCCATCGCCGTCCACGCCGAGACCGGCGAGGTGCTGATGCTGGCCTATATGAACGCCGAGGCGCTGGAGCGGACGCTGGCCACCGGCGAGGTCCACTACTTCAGCCGCTCGCGCAATGAGCTCTGGCACAAGGGCGCGACCAGCGGCCAGATCCAACTGGTGGAGGAAATCCTCATCGACTGCGACCAGGACGCCATCCTGCTGAAGGTGACGCCCGAAGGCGACGGCGGAACCTGCCACACCGGCGCGCGCACCTGCTTCTATCGCGCCATCGAGAGCGGCAAGCTGGCGCCCCGGCCGTGACGCTCGCCCAGGCGCTGGCCGCCTATGTGGTGGCCGCCGGCCTGCTCACCGTCACGCCCGGGCTCGACACCGCGCTCGTCCTGCGCACCGCCGCGATCGAGGGACCCAAGCGCGCGCTGCTGGCGGCGATCGGCATCAGCATCGGCTGCCTGGTCTGGGGCGCGGCGGTGGCGCTGGGCCTGGGCGCCCTGCTGCAGGCCTCGGCGCTGGCCTTCACCGTGCTGAGGTGGGCGGGCGCGGCCTACCTCGTCTGGCTGGGTCTGAACCTGCTGCTGAAGCCCCGCGAGCGGTTCGAGGTGGCGGCGGGCGGCCCCACCGGCGGCGGCGACTTCACCTGGATGCGCCGCGGCCTGCTCACCAACCTCATGAACCCCAAGATCGGGGTCTTCTACGTGTCGTTCCTGCCGCAGTTCCTACCGCAGGGCGTCCCCGCCGCGCCCTTCATCTTCCTCTTGGCCGTGATCCACGTGGTCATCGGGACCCTCTGGTCCGGCTGCTTGATCGCCGCCACCCGGCCGATCGCCAGCGCGCTGAAGCGGCCGGCGGTGGTCCGCTGGCTCGATCGCGCAACCGGCGTGGTCTTCCTGGGCTTCGGCGTCCGCCTGGCCCTGGAGCGGCGCTAGACTTCTTTCAGCGCCGACAGGCCGGCGCCGTCCGGCGTCACCTTGAAGCTCTTCAGCACCTTGGTGGTGAAGGTCGTGGCGAACGCCGCGCCCAGGCCCAGGAGCGCCAAGGCCCGCCGTCTGTCGATCTTCATGTCTGCCCCGCTCGCATCCGTCGTCGCGGCCACGCATTACGGACCTTGCACCACAGGAGCATGACGGTCGATGTCGAAGGAAGGCCTCCACGTCCCGCGCGAGAAGCTGCAGCGCGAGACCCTCAACAAACACTACGCCATCACCTCGCTCATCGAGGAGCTCGAGGCGGTGGACTGGTACCGCCAGCGCGCCGACGACTGCGACGATCCCGAACTGAAGGCCATCCTGCTGCACAATGCGCGCGAGGAACTGGAGCACGCCGCGATGGTGCTCGAATGGCTGCGCCGCAACGACGACGAGGTGCAGGAACAGCTCAGCGAATACCTCTTCAAGGCGGGCTCGATCACCGGCCACGAGGAAGACGACGCCCACAGCTGACCACGCCCGCATTGCCTGCCCCCGCCCGCCGGGCTAGGCCAAGCCATGCAGCCGCAGGCGGACAACGACGACGTCGAGACCGGCCTGGAGACCGAGGCCGAGCCCTTCGGCGTCCGCGTCGTCGGGGTCACCGCCGACGAGGCCCAGGGCCGGGTGGACAAGGTGCTGGCCACCCGGCTGCCCGAGATGTCCCGCGGCCGCATCCAGGCGCTGATGGCGGAGGGCCGGATCAGCCGCGACGGCGTCACCCTCGCCGACGCCTCGGCCAAGGCGCTGCCCGGCGACTACCGGCTGGAAATCCCCGCGCCCACGGCCGCCGAGCCGGTCCCTGAGGCCATCCCGCTCGCCGTGCTCTTCGAGGACCAATACCTGATCGTGGTCGACAAGCCGCCCGGCATGGCTGTCCACCCGGCGCCCGGCAGCGAGAGCGGCACCCTGGTCAATGCGCTCCTGCACCATTGCGGCGCGAGCCTTTCCGGCATCGGCGGGGTCGCCCGGCCAGGCATCGTCCACCGGATCGACAAGGACACCTCCGGCATCGTGGTGGTCGCCAAGACCGACGCCGCCCACCACGGCCTTTCGGCGCTCTTCGAGGCCCACGACATCGACCGGGTCTACGTGGCGTTCACCCGCGGCGCGCCGAACCCCGCCTGGGGGAAGATCGAGGGCAATATCGCCCGCTCCCCCCACGACCGGAAGAAGATGGCGCTGGTCAAGACTGGCGGGCGCCACGCCGTCACCCACTACAAGACCGAGCGCGCCTTCGGCCCGGCGCTGAAGCCGCTGGCCGCCCACGTCTCCTGTCGCCTGGAGACCGGCCGCACCCACCAGATCCGTGTCCACCTGGCGTCGAAGGGCTGCCCCTGCCTGGGCGACCCCACCTACGGCTCCGGCCCACCGGCCGAGCCCGTCCGCAAGGCGATCGCTGAGGCCGGCCTCACCCGCCAGGCCCTGCACGCCGCCGTCCTCGGCTTCGTCCACCCGATCACCGGCGAGACCCTTCGCTTTGAGAGCCCCCTGCCGCCGGACATGGCCGCGCTGGAAGCATTGCTCCTAGCGTTATGAGATAACATCGCCTTGAAGGCGCCTACTTCCGGCGGTAGAAAGCCCCACTAGAGTAGTGGGACATTCCGGTCGTTCTCCCAACGACCTTTCGCCGCCGCAACCGCGTACATATCTATGGGTTGAGGGAGGCGACGAGGCCATGCGCGCGGAAGGCGCGCCGGTTCGGATCGTCCAGGAATTGAGGGGATTAAAGTACATGGCCGCAAGCGCCCTAGCTGTGATGTCGCCCGATGGCGGCCTCAGCCGATACCTGTCCGAGATCCGCAAGTTTCCGATGCTGGCGAAGGATGAGGAGTTCATGCTGGCCAAGGCCTGGCAGGAGCATGAGGATCCGCAAGCCGCCCATCGCCTGGTCACCAGCCACCTTCGGCTCGTGGCCAAGATCGCCATGGGCTACCGCGGCTACGGCCTGCCGATCGGGGAAGTGATCTCCGAAGGCAACGTCGGCCTGATGCAGGCGGTGAAGAAGTTCGATCCCGACCGCGGGTTCCGCCTGGCGACCTACGCCATGTGGTGGATCCGCGCCTCGATCCAGGAGTACATCCTGCGCTCGTGGAGCCTGGTGAAGATGGGCACCACCGCCGCCCAGAAGAAGCTGTTCTTCAACCTGCGGAAAGCCAAGAGCGAGATCTCGGCCCTGCAGGAAGGCGACATGCATCCGGACCAGGTGTCGACCATCGCCACCAAGCTGGGCGTGCTCAACGAGGAAGTCATCTCGATGAACCGCCGGCTCTCGGGCGGCGACGCCTCGCTGAACTCCCCGATGCGGGCCGACGGCGAGAGCGAGTGGCAGGACTGGCTGGTGGACGACACCACGCCCAGCCAGGAGACCGTGGTCGCCGACACCCAGGAGAAGACCCTGCGCATGGGCCTCCTGGAAGAGGCGATGACCGAGCTCACCGACCGCGAGCGCCACATCCTGACCGAGCGCCGGCTGAAGGACGACCCGACCACCCTGGAAGACCTCGCCGGGCAATACGGCGTCAGCCGCGAGCGGGTCCGCCAGATCGAGGTCCGCGCCTTCGAGAAGCTGCAGAAGTCCATGAAGGCCGCCGCCGTCGACCGCAACCTGGTCGACGCGTAGCGGTCCCTACTCAATACCGCTCATCCCCGCGAAAGCGGGCCCCGGTTTTTGAGCCACGCAAAACACGGAAGGCGCCAAGTCCCGAAAGGCCCGCGCCGATCCGTGCTCTTTCCGTGTTTTCCGTGGCCAAAAGGGACCCACCCCTCACATCGGCCGATCAGGCGGCGAAGGCGGCCTTGTCCACGTCTTCGCGAGGCATGTAGGCGAGCAGCGGGGCCGCGCGCTTCTGCAGCTGTTCCTTGTCGTAGGGCGCGCCGCGGGGCTCGATCTCGGCGAGGTAGCGGCCGAAGTCGATGGCCGCGGTGGTGAGCTTCAGGTCCGCCACCGCCATGCCGGCCTTCTGCAGGTCGGAGGCTTGGACCAGCATCGAGCGCATCGCCTGTTCCGGATCGATGTCCACGGCCGCGATCGAGGAGCGCAGGATCTTCAGCGCCTGGGCCAGGCGGGCGGCGTCCGGGGTCACCTGTGCGTCAGAGCGGCGCTTCAGCGGGCCGGAATAGTCGCCCGAGTTGAACCGGCGGCGGTCGGGGCCGATGTAGCCCACGGCCTCCACCCAATCGCGCTGGCGAAGCGTCACCGCCTCCAGCCGGCGCAACAGGTCCTTCATCGTGAACGGCTTGCGCAGGAATTCATGCACGCCGGCGTCGCGGGCGCCGAGGATGCCGGCGGCGGTCGCCTGGCTGGTCACCATGATCACCGGCGCATAGCGGCATTTCAGCCGGCTGCGGCGCATCTCGCGCGTGAAGGCCGCGCCATTCACCTCGCCCGCCGCCATCTCCACGAAGACGATGTGGGGGTCGTAGCTCCCCACCATGCGGATGGCCTTCTCGTTGCTCTCGGCGACCCAGACCTGGCTGTGGGCGATGTTGCGCATCAGCTCGCCCGTGAACCGCGCGCTGTGCGGGTTCGGATCGACCACCACCACCCGCTGCAGGTAGGGGGTCATCGCCTTGATGGTCTTGGCTTCGGGATCGAACAACGGGGCAGCTCCGGAAGAGTCCCCGATCAATACAGCAACGGAAGTAAAGAACGGCTTGACGATAACAGCGGTCTGTCAGGCCTTTAGTCCTGGAACGGGTCGCGCACCAGGATGGTGTCGTCGCGCTGCGGGCTGGTGGAGAGCAGCGCCACGGGCGCCCCGATCAGTTCCTCGATGCGCCGCACGTACTTGACCGCGCTGGCCGGCAGGTCGCGCCAGGACCGCGCGCCCTGGGTCGTCTCACTCCAGCCCTCCATTTCCTCATAGACCGGCGTCAGCGCCGATTGCGCCTTCAGGCCCGCGGGCAGGTAGCCCACCTCCTGGTCGCCCAGCCGGTAGCCGGTGCAGATCTTCAAGGTCGGCAGGCCGTCCAGCACGTCGAGCTTGGTGAGCGCGATGCCGCTGATGCCGTTCAGCGCCACCGACTGGCGCACCAGGGCGGCGTCGAACCAGCCGCAGCGTCGGCTCCGCCCCGTCACCGTGCCGAATTCCTTGCCGACCGTCCCCAGGTGCTGGCCGACCTCGTCGAAGAGTTCGGTGGGGAACGGGCCCTCGCCCACCCGCGTCGTGTAGGCCTTGACGATGCCCAGCACATAGCCCGGCCCCTTCGGCCCCAGGCCCGAGCCGGCCGCCGCCTGGCCCGCCACGGTGTTGGACGAGGTCACGTAAGGATAGGTGCCGTGGTCGACGTCGAGCAGCGCGCCTTGCGCCCCTTCGAACAGCACCCGCTTGCCGGCCTTCACCAGGTCGCCCAGCAGCAGCCACGCCGGCTTGGCGAAGGGCAGGATCTTCGGCGCCATGGCCTCAAGCTCCGCCAGCAGGGCCGGGCCGTCGTATTCCGGCAATCCAAGACCCCTGCGAAGCGGGCCATGGTGGGCCAGAAGCCGGTCGATCTTGGCCTCCAGCGCCTCGCGATCGGCGAGGTCGGCGACCCGGATGGCCCGGCGGCCCACCTTGTCCTCATAGGCCGGGCCGATGCCGCGCCCGGTGGTGCCGATCTTGTTGACGGCCGCGGCTTCCCGAGCCTGGTCGAGGTCGCGGTGCAGCGGCAGGATCAGGCACGCGTTGTCGGCCAGCACCAGCAGATCGGGGGTGATCGTAATCCCCTGGGCGCCGATCTTGGCGATCTCCTCCAAGAGGTGCCAGGGATCGACCACCACGCCGTTGCCGATCACCGACAGCTTGCCCTGCACCACGCCCGACGGCAGCAGGCTGAGCTTGTAGACCTGATCGCCCACCACCAGCGTGTGGCCCGCGTTGTGCCCGCCCTGGAAGCGCACCACCACGTCGGCGCGGTTCGACAGCCAATCGACAAGCTTGCCCTTGCCCTCGTCGCCCCACTGGGCGCCGATCACCGTCACATTGGCCATGGGTACGATCCCTCCCCCTGCCGGGCGAGACCATCCGCCCTTCGACAGGGGCTCGGCGGATGGCTTTGATCGATTGTAGCGCCGGCGACGCCGGGCGCGGCGGGTGTGTAGACCAGCGCCACACCACATTCAAGCGGTTCGGCGGTGACCTTCCTTCCCCCGGTACGGGGGAAATGTCGCCAATGCCGAAGGCGGGCGACAATGGGGGAAGTCGCCTTCCACATCCCCCCATCGACCCTCGGCTTCGCCGTCGGGCCACTTCCCCCGTGCCAGGGGAAGGCTCTGGCGCAAAGGCCGGACGGTGGCTATCAGGCGGCATGGACATTCCGCGATTCCACCTTGCCTTCCCGGTTCGCGATCTGGCCGAGGCCCGCGCCTTCTACGGCGGTCTGCTGGGCTGTCCGGAGGGGCGCTCCAGCCCCGAATGGGTCGACTTCGATTTCCACGGCCACCAGATCGTGACGCATCTGTCGCCCGACGAGATGGCCGCGAAGGCGACCAATCCGGTCGATGGCCACGAGGTGCCGGTTCGCCACTTCGGCGTGATCCTGACGCCCGCCGACTGGAACGCGCTGGCCGAGCGCCTAAAGGCCGCCGGCGTGAAATTCATCATCGAGCCCAACGTCCGCTTCAAGGGCGAGCCCGGCGAACAGTCGACGATGTTCTTCCTCGACCCCTGCGGCAACGCGCTGGAATTCAAGGCCTTCGCCGACGACGCCATGGTGTTCGCCAGGTGAGCGTGACCTTCGCCGAGATCGAGGCCGCCGCCGGGCGGATCAAGGGCCACGCCATCGAGACGCCGCTCATCGAGAGCCCGGCGCTCAACGAGCGCCTGGGCCTGCGCGTGCTGATCAAGCCCGAGACCCTGCAGCGGGTCGGCGCCTTCAAGTTCCGCGGCGCCTACAACCGCCTGGTCCAGATGACCCCGGCCGAACGCAAGGGCGGCGTCGTGGCCTTCTCCTCCGGCAACCACGCCCAGGGCGTGGCGCTGGCGGCCCGGCTGCTCGGCATGCCGGCGCTGATCGTCATGCCGTCCGACGCCCCGGCCGTGAAGGTGGCGGCCACGCGCGGCTATGGCGCGGACATCAGGCTCTACGACCGCCTCACCGAGGACCGCGTGGCGATGTCCGAGGCCATCGCCGCCGAGCGCGGCGCGGTGGTGGTCCCGGCCTTCGACGACCCGCACATCATCGCCGGCCAGGGCACGGTGGGCCTGGAGATGATGCGGCAGGCGCAGGCGCTCGACGCACACCTCGACGTGGTCGTGGCCCCGGTCGGCGGCGGCGGGCTGATGGCCGGGACCTCGACGGCGGTGAAGGCGCTCTCGCCGAAGACCGCCGTGGTCGGCGTCGAGCCCGAGGCTTTCAACGACACGCTGCTGTCGCTGCAGGCCGGCAAGCGTATCGTGACGAAGCCCACCGTCCGCTCACTCTGCGACGCCCTGGAGAGCCCCGCGCCCGGCGAACTCACCTTCCCGGTCATGCAGAAGCTGGTGGCCGACATCGTGCTGGTCTCCGACGCCGAGGTGGCCGAAGCTATGCGCTACGCCTTCCAGACCCTGAAGCTGGTGGTGGAGCCCGGCGGATCGGTGGGCTTGGCCGCGCTCTTGGCCGGCAAGGTCAAGCTGTTCGGCGGCAAGACCGTCGGCCTCGTCCTTTCCGGCGGCAACGTCGACCCCGATCTCTTCGCCCGCATCATCAAGGGCGAGATCTAGGCTTAAGGCGCGCTTCACCGCGTCCGGCTAGGCTCGCACGGATGAGCATCACGCCCATCGCGCCGATCGGTCTGACGGCCGCCGCCCTGCGGGTGCAGGGCGTGGCGGGCGTCGAGACCGAGCTCATGGCCGAAGTGGACGCGCTGCTGGGCCAACAGGCCGCGCACGCCGACGCCCCCTCGCCGACGCCGCCGCAACGACCCAACCCGATCCGGCAGGCGGTTGACGCCGCCCGCGCCGACGCCGCCGGCCGCCAGGCGGGATCGGCGCCCCTCTTCGCCGACCTCGCCGAAGCGCTGCGCGCGCCCGACCTCCCCGCGCCGATCAAGGCCGCCATCGGCCAGCTCCTGGCGCTGCGCACGCCCCTCACCGGCCCGATCACCGCCGAGACCGTCAGGCAGGCGCTCGCCCAGTCGGGCCTCTTCCTGGAAGCCCATTTGCTGCAGGCCCCGCCCGGCGAGCCGCCGCCGCAGGATCTCAAGGCGGCCCTCCTCACCCTACAGCGCGCGCTCGCCCCGACACCGGCCGCCGCCACAGCCCTCGTCGCGCATGCGCCGACGCAGCCGCCGCCGATCCGCGAAGCCGCGCTCGCCGCCCAGCCGGCAGCGCCCGCCACCCTCTCCGCCGCCGATGGCTTCCCGGCCATCGCGCAGCATCTGGCCCGTGAGGCCGACCAGGCCATGGCGCGCCAAGTCCTGCACCAGCTCGCCTCCCTGCCCGACGGCGCCGCGCCGGCCTGGATGTTCGAGCTGCCCCTCGCCACGCCCCAGGGGACGGCGCTCGCCCAGTTCGAGATAGACCGCGACGGCGCCCAGCCGGGCTCTGGACACCCCGAAGAGGCCTGGCGGATGCGTTTCTCCATCGACATCGAGCCGCTGGGACCGGTGCACGTCCACCTGCGGCTGGAGGGCGAGCGCGCCCAGGTCACCGTCTGGGCCGAGCGCGAAGACGGGCTGGAGCGCCTGCGCAGCCAGGGCGCCGAGCTCGCCACGGCGCTGCCGGCCGACGTGGTCTTCCACCCCGGCGCGCCGGGGCGGCCCTTGCCCGGGAACGGCCAGTTCGTGGACCAGTCATTGTGAGCGGACCCGTGAAGCCGACGCTGGCCGTCGCCCTCAAGTACGAGGCCCCCGACGCACCCCGCGTGGTCGCCGTCGGCCGCGGGGAGCTGGGCCAGCGGATCATCGACACCGCCCGCGAGCACGGCGTGCCGCTGGAGGCCAACGCGCCCTTGGCCGAAGCCCTCTCCACCATCGAACTCGAGACCGAGATCCCCGAGCGGCTCTATGAGGCCATGGCGGTGATCATCGGCTTCATCCTGCGCGCCGCGCAGACCCCGCCCGCGCGGCCGCTCAGGCCTTAGAGCCGATCCGGCGGCGCAATCCGGGAGGCCGCTTCGCGCGGCGTGGTCAGCCTGGCCAGCCGCGGCTTCAGCCAGTTCTCGAAGTCGTCGACGAACTCATAGACCACCGGCACCAGCACAAGCGAGAGCACGGTGGAGGTGATCAGGCCGCCGATCACGGCGACCGCCATGGGCTGGCGGAACTCGGCGCCCTTCTCGAGCGCGAGGGCGGTGGGCAGCATGCCGGCGGCCATGGCCATGGTGGTCATGACGATCGGCCGGGCCCGCTCGCGGCAGGCCTCGATCAGGGCTTCGCGCTGGCTCATGCCCTCGCGCTCGCGCTCGATGGCGTACTCGACCAGCAGGATCGAGTTCTTGGCGGCCAGGCCCAGCAGCATCAGGAAGCCGATCAGCGAAGGGATCGACAGCGACAGGTTGAAGGCGAGCAGGCCCAGGAACGCCCCGCCCACCGCCAGCGGCAGGGCCGACAGGATCACGCCCGGCTTGAAGAAGCTGCGGAACAACAGCACCAGCACGCCGTAGATCATCGAAACCCCGGCGAAGATCGCCAGGCCGAAGCCCGCGAACAGCTCCTGCTGGGCCTGAGCATTGCCGACCGCGGCCGGGCTCACCCCGGGCGGCAGGTGTTTCATGATCGGCAGGTCCAGGACCGCCTTGGTGGCGTCGCCCAGTTCCGCGCCGTTCAGCTCGGCCTGGATGGTGATCTGCCGCTTGCGGTTCAGCCGGTCGATGCGCGCAGGGCCGGCCTGGAAGTCCACGTCGGCCACCGATTCCAGCGTGGTGGTGTCGCCGCTGGCGGTCGGCACCCTGAGCGAGCGGATGCGCTCGATGTCGGCCCGCGCATCGGACGGCAGGCGGATGCGGATCGGGATCCGCCGCTCGCCCTCGTTCAGCTTCGGCACATTGGCCTCGATGTCGCCCACCGTGGCCACGCGGACGATCTGCGAGATCGCATCCACCGAGACGCCCAGGCGCGAGGCCTCGTCGGTGCGCGGGCGGATCACCACCTCCGGCCCCACCGGCGGGGTCGAGGGCCGGGGATCGACGATCTGCTTCAGGGTGCGCATCTGGCGTTCGAGGTCGAGCGCGGCGCGCTGCAGGTTGGCGGGGTTGTCGCCGCTCAAGATCTGCTGGAATCCGGCCGCGCCCTGGAAATCCAGGAAGGTCGCGCGCACATCGGGGATGTCTCGCAGGCCCTGGCGGAAGCGGGCCTTGATCTCGTCGCCCGAGGCGTGGCGTTTGGGATCGAGCAGCACGGTGACGGTGCCGTCGCGCAGGTCGCCGCCGCCGCCGCCGAAGGAGCCCGGGCCGAAGCTGGAGGCGGTCGAGCCGATCTGGATGAAGACGTCGGCGATGTCCGGCTTGCCCATGAAGAGCGCGTTCAGCCGCCGGGCGGTCTCTTCCATGTCCGCCTCGGTCGCGCCGGGCGGGCCCTGCACGGTCACATAGACGAAGTCCGGATCCCCGGCCGGCTGGAAGCCCTTGGGCAGCAGCGGCACCAGGAAGATCGAACCGACGAAGATCACCCCGCCCACCATCGAGGCGACGATCCGGTGATCCAGCGCCCAGTTCAGGACGTTGGGATAGAGCCCCTCGAACGGCTTGCGGGGTTGGGCGTTGTGGGTCGGTTTCAGCAGGTAGGCGGCCATCAGCGGCGTCAGTAGCCGCGCCACGATCAGCGAGAAGGTCACCGCCACCGAGACGGTGAGGCCGAACTCCTTGAAGAACTGGCCCGGGATGCCCGGCATGAAGCTGACCGGCGTGAACACCACGACGATGGCCATGGTGGTGGCCACCACCGCCAGACCGATGGCGTCGGCGCCTTCCATGGCGGCCTGGTAGGGCCGGGCTCCGCGCGCCACCCGTTTCTCGATGTTCTCGATCTCGACGATGGCGTCGTCCACCAGGATGCCGATGACCAGCGTCAGCGCCAGAAGGGTCACCACGTTCAGCGAGAAGCCGGCCAGCTTCATCACGAAGAAAGTCGGGATCAGCGAGACCGGCATGGCGAAGGCGGTGATCAGCGTGGCGCGCCAGTCGCGCAGGAACAGCAGCACCACCAGGGACGCCAGGACCATGCCTTCCAGCAGCACGTGCTGGGTGGCCTCGAAGCTGGCGCGGGTCTCGTCGACGGTGGAGAGGATCTTGGTGACCTTGATCCCCGGATTGGCCTTCTCCATCTCGGCGATCTTGGCGTTGACCGCATCCTCGGCAGTGACATCGCTCGCCTCCTTGGTCTTGGCGACCTGGAAGCCCACCACCGGCCGGCCGTTCAGGCGCGCGAAGCCGCGCACCTCGGCGGAGCCGTCGCCCACCTGCGCCACGTCGGTCAGCTTCACGAAGCGCCCGGCGCCGGTGGGCCCGGCGCCGGTGGGGATGACCATCTCGCGCAGCTGCGCCAGCGTGGCCGCCGAGCCCAGCACCCGCAGGGTCTGCTCGCGACCGCCGACGCTGACCCGGCCGCCCGGCGCGTCCAGCTGGACGCCGCGAAGCGCGGTGTTGACCTGGGCCGCGGTCAGGCCGTGGGCCGCCAGCCGGTCGGGGTCGACGATGATGTTGATCTCGCGGGCCACGCCGCCGACGCGGGTGACCTGGGACACGCCCTTGGCGGTCTGCAGGGTGCGCGCCACGGTGTCGTCGACGAACCAGGACAGCTCCTCGTCCGACATGGCCGGCGCGGCGATGGCGTAGGTCAGGATCGGGGCGGAGCTGTCGATCTCGACCTGGGTGATGGTCGGCTCGTCCACGTCCCGCGGCAGGGTCGCGCGCGTCTGGTCGATCTTCGAGCGCACCTCGTCGGTCTTCTTCTGCAGGTCCAGGCCCATCTCGAATTCGATCGAGGTGGTGGAGACGCCCTGTGTCACCGTCGACATGACGTTGTTGACGCCGGAGACGCCGGCGATGGCGTCTTCCACCGGCCGGGTGATCTGGGTCTCCATCTCGCCGGGCGCGGCGCCGTTCTCGGTGACGGTGACCGCCACGATCGGGAACTGCACGTTCGGGTACTG